>CEWG01045682.1_pt1 | contig 17301 bp, 10 predicted proteins | sample 361411 | NCBI WGS metagenome assembly CEWG01 (sample SAMEA2622173, study PRJEB7988) | marine metagenome | biome: marine biome (ENVO:00000447); feature: surface water layer (ENVO:00002042); material: "saline water (ENVO:00002010), including plankton (ENVO:xxxxxxxx)" | depth 5 m | reverse complement strand
ACTATTGCAAGAGCTATGGGTAACATCATTACAGATGTAGCTGTATTGGAGATCCACATTGACATAAATGCAGTTGCCAACATAAATCCAAGAATTATATTAACTATGTTTGTTCCAATCAGGTTTATTATATTTAGCGCAATCCTTTTGTGTAAATTCCACTTTTGTATTGCGATTGCAATTATAAATCCTCCTATATATAGAAATACATATTTATGACCAAAAGAAGCTGTAGTTTCAGTTAAACTCAACCCACCGGTTAAAGGGAATAATATAATTGGTAATAATGCCGTGACAGCGATAGGGATTGCTTCTGTTATCCACCATATAGCTATCCAAACTGTTGAAGCTAATATAGCTTTAGCTTCTGGATCAAGTCCATTTGGTTGAAAAAAAAATAAGATTAACAGGAACGATAAAGGCCCTGAGATTAAACCTATATTTTTTGAATTCATCATCTAATTTGAAGTCTTAAAATAATACTTTTTGGATTTAATAGATCCATGAAAAACTATAGAGTACAAGACATATCCATTCCACAGCACATTGGCGACTTTATCATACCTTCACAGTCAGGACAATATGAAACTTGTACTATATCTCCATTATCGGTTGTAATAGATTTATTATCTAATGGAGTGTCACATTTACCACATTGGCTTTTTACTGACATCCCACATTTGTCACATGTGTATGTAATATTTTCCATTTTGTAAATGTAATAGAAAATTTATAAATAAATATTTCCTGTAAGTACTTCATCAATAAAAAAGAGGTAAAAATTATAAATATTAGATAAATATTGTAATTTGTAACAAACAATTAATAAACAAAACAATATGAAAAATGTACTTAGTTCTGTATTTCTGGTTTTTACATTATTGTCTTATGGTCAGAATTCTGTTTCTGGTGTAGTTTCAGATGAAAACGGAGTGCCACTTCCTGGTGCCAATGTAATCATTGAAAACACTAATACAGGAGTTTCGACTGACTTTGATGGAAACTTTGAAATAAATGCAGCACAAGGAGACGTTTTGGCTATAAGTTATATAGGGTATACAACCCAATTTATTACTGCTGATGGTCAAATGGGTCTTAATATATCATTACAACTTGATAATGAACTTGAGGAGGTAGTAGTAACTGCACTTGGTTTTGCAGCTATTCGTGACCAACAAGGTTCTACTTCGTCTGTTATTGATACAGATGATGTTATCAGATCGGCTGAGCCGACAGTTGTTAACGCCCTGAGTGGAAAAGCTTCAGGTGTAAGAATTACTAGATCAAATGGTGATCCTGGTGCAGGTAGTACCATTAGAATTCGTGGTGCTAACACAATTGATGGTTCAATACAACCCTTAATTATAGTAGATGGTGTTCCATTAGATAATACAACATCATATGCTGGTGGTAACAATATTACAGGTGGTAACGGTGGTGTTACTCAAGGTTCACGTTTAAATGATATTAATCCTAGTGATATAGAATCAGTTAACGTTCTTAAAGGTGCTTCTGCAGCCTCACTCTACGGTAGTAAAGCTGCAAATGGTGTTGTAGTTATTACAACCAAAAGGGGTCAAAGAGGTAAAGCAAAGATTTCATTTAAATCTTCTTATTCTTTTGATGATATTTCTGAGAGAATTCCTATGCAGAGTACATGGGGTCAAGGAAGAAGTGGAGTGTATGGTGAAACAAGAGCTGAATCTTGGGGTGATTATATTCCAGGAAGAGCAGGAGGTCAAGATGCATTCAAATCAGGTGCTTATTTTCTTGCTGATAGCGGAAGAACATATCAAGCTGTTGATTCAAAAAATTCTAAAGACACCTTTGTTGAGGAAAACTTTAACTCTGTTTTTGGAACAGGAAATGCTCTTCAAAATGATTTAACCATAAGTGGTGGTAACGAAAACAGTAACTACTTTTTTAGTTTGGGACATTTAGACCAAGATGGTGTAATCAAGAATGCGACTTATGAGAGAACTAATGCTAGATTAAACTATGAAGCAAAATTGAATGATAAGATCACTTTATCATCAAAAATGGCTTATACATATACAAACTCTAATAGAATCCAGCAAAGTTCAAATGTGTCTGGACTTATGTTAGGTTTACTCAGAACCCCACCTGATTTCGATGGTAGGGATTACAAAGGAACTTATGTTAGTTCAAGTGGAGCTGAATATATCAATAGAGGTAGATCATACAGAAAATCTATTGGACAAAGTTCAAACCAGTCATATACAAACCCGCTTTGGACAGTAAATGAGCAAGAGTCAAGTACTAGAGTTAACAGGATATCAGTTACTCCACAATTAACAATTAAACCAACTAATTGGTTACAAATTATTACTAGGGGTAATTTAGATGTTGCTGATGATAAAAGAACTTATTTCTTCCCTATCGGTGATGCGAGTTCACGTGCTAATGGTCAGTATCAAGAAGATGCATTAGATATTAGAAATTCTGCATTAGATGTTATTGGAAAAGCTAACTTCCAATTATCGGATGAGGTAAATCTTACTGCAACTGTTGGTTGGAGTTATAATGATAGAAAGTATTCCAGATTATCAGGAAATATTACAGGATTTTTGGTTAATTCATCAAAAAGAACAACTGCTCTTAATACATCTTCGGAGGCATCAACTTTTGATGGTTTTAAAACCTTTAGAAGATCAAACAGAGGTTATGGAATCTTAAACTTTGATATTAGTGATCAACTGTTTATCAATCTATCTGGAGCTCAAGAAGCTTCATCTACTATTAATGGAACATTCTTCTATCCAGCAGCAGATGCAGCATGGGTGATAACTGAAGATGTTGTTCAATCAAATATAATGTCGTTTGCTAAGCTGAGAGGATCATGGGGTCAGGTAGGTGTTCAGCCTTCTGCTCACAAATTTGAAACTCTTGCAGAGGGTGGATTTGGATACTCTACTTATAGTGATCCATTAGATAGCAATTTATTTGGAGGTGGTTTTAGACTTGATAATAACCTTGGTAATCCAAACCTTGAACCTGAAATTAAAACTGAGTGGGAAATTGGTGGTGACTTTAGATTTTTTGACGATAAGGTCTCACTTTCTATGACATACTATGATAACATTATTGAAGGTATTCTTCTTGATGTATCTCTTTCTCCATCAACTGGTTTCTCAACTCAATATGGTAATTATGGTGAAATGACTAATAATGGTATAGAAATTGATCTTGGAGTAGATATTATCAATACAAATGACTTTAGTCTTTCAGGAGCAATTAATTGGTCTACAAATGAGAATGAAGTAACGGATCTATATGGAACTGAATCTATAAACTTATCTCCTGGAGCTTCTGTAAGTTCAAGAGCTGTTGTAGGTTATCCATTAGGAGTACTTTATGGAACAGGATCAAAAACTAAAGCAGATGGAAGTTTTGATTTAAACTCTAATGGTTTTCCACAAATAACTTCTAGCCCAATTGTACTTGGTGATCCTAATCCTGATTGGAGAGGTGGTTTCTCATTAAACATGCGTTATAAGAAGTTTAGACTTAATGCTGTTCTAGAACACTCTCAAGGTGGGGAGTTTTCTCCAAGAACATTATGGGTATTAAGAAGATTCGGAACTACTCAAGAAACTGCTAACAGATTAACTTTATCTCAAGACCTTGTTAATTATAGAGGAAATACTATTTCAGCTGGAACAACAGTAAGAGGTAATGTACAAGACTTTGGTGGTGGTCCAGTTCTTCTAGACGAAAATTGGTATAGAACCGGTATTGGTGGTGGTTTTGGTGACAACCAAGCATATAACTTCTCAATAGCTGATGCTACATGGACTAAATTAAGGGATTTATCTCTTAGTTATGTTATAGATACTCCAGCCGTTACTAATCTAGGTTTAAGTGATGTTATATTAACATTTACTGGTAGAGATCTTATAAACATAAATAAAGTAGATGGAATTGACCCTGAGATTAATACAAAAGGTGTTAGTGTTGCTCAAGGTGTTGAGTATTTCACGAATCCTCAGACAAAAGGTTATCTCTTTAGTTTAACAATTAATTACTAAAAAAATGAAAAAATTATTTACAAATTCAATATTAGCTCTTCTACTTGTTTTCTCATTTTCATGTGAGGACTTAAACGAAGACATTAATTCAAACCCTAATGATATTTTAATTACTGATGTAGAGGATAAATTATTTTTAACGGGTGCACAACTAGCAAATATTCAGTTACAGTTAGGTCACCTCAATAGAATAAGTGGTATGTACTCCGGTCAGCTAATTGGATTTAGTTCACTTTATTCAAATATCTATGGGTATAGTTTATCAACAGTTGAGTCAAACAGTGAATGGTTTACTCTTTATGTAGGTGTACTAAATAATATGAGACAGCTTCAAGAGAACTCATCTAATACACTACTTGTTGGTATAGCTGAGATAATTGAAGGACATGCTTTTGGAACAGCAGCCTCTTTATGGGGAGGTATTCCTTACAGCGAAGCAGGAAATCCAGAAATAGAGGACCCAATGTTTGATTCTCAAGTTTCAGTCTATGATGCCGCAATTCAGAAATTAAACTCTGGTATTGCTACACTTCAATCTGCACCATCTGGTGGTCTTTCTCAGGACATTTTGTTTGGAGGTGACAAGAGTAAATGGATAGAAGCTGCATATACATTAGTAGCTAGGTTTAATCTTCATAAAAAAAACTATGGAGCAGCTATTTCTGCAGCTAATAGCGGGATAAGCTCTGCAGCCGGTGATATGAGATACAATCCTCCTGGAACACAATCTGGAGATCAAAACTTGTTTGCAACTATTTTAAATGGTTCAAGAGCAGGTGACCTAGGAAATTCATCCGCAGGTACTGAAAGCTTTTTACTTCAGCTTTTAAGCAATGATTACAGTACTAACAGAAATCATGCAAAGACTGATGAAACAGCAAGATATGGATACTACAAGATTAATTCTACAAGTGGTTCTGCCAATACTGGAATAATAGCAGAAACAGAACCTCAAAATATGGTCACATATTTTGAAAATGAGTTGATTCTAGCTGAAGCTAAAGCAAGGCAAGGTGCATTAACTGATGGTCTTCCACATTTAAATAATGTTAGAGCGTGGCTTAATGGAGGTGGTAACTTAAACAGTAATCACAGTTCGAATTCATACAAATATGATGCTTTTGTTGCATCAGATTTCAATTCAGGTGGACTTGAGAATTCAGATGGAGTTGATCCAAAAACTGCTTTTATAAGAGAAGTTATTGAAGAAAGATACGTTTCAGGTTTTGGTATGCACATGGCTTTTAATGATGCACGAAGATTAAGAAAATCTGATAGCTCTTATGCTGTTCCTTTTGTTTTAGTTGAGGGTCCTAATCCTCCATATCCAGAAAGAATGCCTTATGCTGCAACAGAATTAAATTCCAATTCTAATGCTCCTGCAGAGGATCCAGGTATTTTTACCAAAACAGAAGTAAATCAATAATATTTACAAAAAAGTAATATTTAGAAAAAAGGTTTGTAAATTTTACAAACCTTTTTTTTATGAATAAACATTTAAAAATATTTTATCTTATTCTACTTACTCTTGTTGCTGCATGTGAAAATATAGAAACTAAGTACTCTAACAATGTTATTTCTTCTCCTCATCCATTAGCAACTGAAGCCGGTAGACTTATGTTCCAAAAAGGAGGTAACGCATTTGATGCTGCTGTTGCATCTGCTTTTACATTGTCGGTAGTTGAACCAAGCATGAGCGGAATAGGTGGAAGACTTCAAATCATTTATAAAAAGTCGCAATCTGGAATTTTTGGAATTGATGCCACTACTCAAATACCAGAAAATTTTGTTAATGAAGTAGATGAGTTACCAAGTTTTGGATATAAAACCATCGGAATCCCTGGTGTTGTAGCTGGTTTAATAAAGCTTCATGAAGAAAATGGAATTTTAGATTTAAAGACAGTCATGTCTCCTTCAATTAATATTGCTTCGAATGGATTTACAATACTTCCTGGGGAGATAGAAAGACAAAAAAATGAAAGAGAAAAAATTATGCTTTTTGAGGGTACGAAAAGTTATTTTCTGAATTCAAATGAGGAGTCTTTCAAAATAGGTGACAAATTAATCCAGAAAGACTTAGCTAATACCCTAAGAGCCATAGCTAATAATGGTAAAAAAGGGTTCTACGAGGGAGAAGTAGCAAAACAAATAGCCTTTGACATACAGTCTAATGGAGGCTTTATAACTGAAAATGATTTAAAAAATTACTCTGCACAAAAGTCTGAGATTTTAACTGGTAAATTTAATGGGTATGAAGTTCATGCACCTAATATCCCATCATATGGTCAAATTACAATTCAAATGATTCAAGTGTTTGATCACCTCAGTATAAATAGTGAGTTAGATTGGGTTTTAAAGGTCTCAAGTGCAATTGAAGAGGTTTATAAATACAGACAGTATCAAAATAATCTAGACTCTGTATCTAGTATGTTATCAATTGAAAGAGCAAAAGAGATTGCAAATAAAATTGAGAATGACATTAAATATCTCCCCCATGAAAATAATATTGTAAAACCAGATGCAGTGCATATGACTCAGGGACACACTGCACATTTGACTACCTCTGATAACAATGGGAACGTAGTCTCACTTACTCAAACCTTAGGGCCAAGTATGGGGTCAAAAGTTACAACTAAAGGGTTGGGATTTTTGTATAACGTAACAATGGGACCTTATCTAGGAGGATATCTAGGTGAAGATAAACCAGGAAATAGGGTTTCATCTCATATTTCTCCAACTTTATTTACAAAAAAAAATCAAGTGATACTGGCACTTGGGGCAGCGGGCGGTAACAAAATTCCAATAGCAATCAACCAAGTAGCATATAGGTTTCTTAAGCAAAAACTGCCAATAGGTGAATCCCTTTTTTTACCTAGAGTTTATAAAGATAATAGTCCAATTTATGTAGAAAGCCATCTAGGTTTAACTAGGTTTTTCAATTATGATTTTCAATCAGGCAACTATAATGTTGAGAAGATTAAAAGTGAAGGATATTTTGGAAGAGTTCATGCAGTTGTATATGACTCTATTAATAAAAGCTGGGTAGGTTCAGCTGATCCAGATTGGGAAGGGAGTGTAAGTTATTATAAATGATAAAATTTCAAAAACATATAATTCTATCTATTGTCTTTATATTAGGATTAGTTTGTAATGTTCTTAATGCTCAAAATTATATTGGATCATTAAATGATTCAATTTTAAAATATAAGGCAGCAGAATATCAAAAAGCCCTAGATTTTGGCTTTTTAGCTCTCGATTTTTTTAAGGACGAGGATGAAATGTCTCTCGAATTTGTTAATACAAATTATTATTTGGGTGAAACATACTTTTATCTAGGAGAATATAAGACCTCTTTTGAATATCTATCCCAAACTCTTGAACTTTATGATTTATTGAAACCAAATCAAAGAAGAAATAAAGATGTAGTTAAACCACCTTGGGTTCTTATTATAATGGGTAATGTGTTTTATCAAAAAAAGGACTATGACAACGCTGAAAGATTTTATAATGAGGCATTAGAAAATTTTAAATTATTTGATGCAAATTATAATGATGAAAAATTTGCTGGAATTAATACTTCTTTGCTTAATCTTTCACTTGTTAAGCGAGATCAAGGAGATTTAAAATTAGCTAAAGAGCTTTTGGACCAATTGTTTAAAAGGGTAAATAATTTTAAACCAACACCTACGGATCTTGTGAGAGTATATACTTCATATATGGAGTTGTACATGTTTTCTGGTAATAAAAATTTGGTAGTTGAAAATTTTAATAAAATTAAAACTATCTACGAGTCTTCTTTATCCATAACTAATTTAGAACTCGAATCACCTTTAGTTTTTGCAATTGCAAATCGTACGTATGCAGATTTCTTAGAGTCTAATGGGCAAGTTGAAGAGTCACTAGAATATCTGCTTTTTGCAAGAAACTTAGTTGAAGATATTCCAAATGAAATCCCTAAAGTTAACTCTGAAATTTCAAAAACATATTTTTTACTCGGAATGAATGATAAGGCAAAAAATTTAATTCAAAAAAATTTAAATTATGAAAGAATTAATGCAACTCAAAGATTAAATAATTTTAAACTTCTTGAGAAAATTTATCTGAGTGAGCAGTCAACAGAAAATTTATTAAGAGTAAAAGATTCTATTATTTATTATAATGAACAACCTATTATAGAGCAACAGGAAAAAGAATTTAATACTCTAGAGAATTTAATTCTAATTAGTGAAAAACAAGATGATTTAAATAAATCTCAGTTGAGGACAAACCGAATAATTTTGATTTCACTCATCTCTTTTTCAGCCTTAATTTTAATTCTTTTGTCGCTAAAATTTAACTTTGATCTTCAAAAAGAAAAGAATACAAGACTTAGTTTAGAGAAAGATCTAATAAGTGAGGAGTTGAAACAAAAGAAAAGAGAGCTTTTTAGTAAGGTTAATTTTATATCTCAAAGAAATGATTACTTGAGTAAAATCAGTGATCAAATAGGACAAGATTTTCCCGAAAGCAAAAAGCTTAAAAGACAAATAAAAAATATTACCAGCTCAGAAAAAACTTACAATGAATTTGATAAAATGTTTAGTCAAGTATATCCAAAGTTTTATAAAAAACTAAATGCAATAACTAAACTATCTCAAACAGACATTAGATTAGCCTCTTATATTAGAATGAATCACACAAATAACGAAATATCAAGGATTTCAGGTATATCATTTAGAACTGTTGAAAGTCAAAGATATAGGCTATCAAAGAAGCTTGATCTTGCAAAAGGTCAGGATCTAAACTCTTTTATTCAAAATTTATAGCTAAATCTTATAATTAGATAGATAATTTTATGCAGTATTAATGCAGTATATTAAATTTTCCTTCATACCTTTATTTTAATAATTTTAAACTATAAAAAACTAATTATGACAAAAAATTCTATATTAAGCATATTTCTGACTATAGCCTTTGGCTTTTCAGCTTATGCTCAACAGATAACAGGATCAGTTAGTGATGACAGTGGTATTCCTTTACCAGGTGCATCGATTGTAATTCAGGGAACATCAACGGGTACAACAACCGACTTTGATGGAAACTTTTCAATTGAAACATCTCAAGGAAGCACACTAGTTATTAGTTATGTTGGATACGAATCACAACAAGTTGTTGTTGGATCATCTTCAATAAGCGTTCAATTGATCTCAGATAATGCTCTTGACGAGGTAGTAGTAACTGCTTTAGGTCTTACAAGAGAAAAAAAGTCACTAGGATACTCTGTAACAGAAGTTGAAGGTGATGCAATAAATTCAATAAAAGATAACAATATCGCAAGCTCTTTAATGGGTAAGGTTGCAGGATTAAATATTACACAATCAGGTACGATTGGTTCTGCATCTAGAATAACTTTAAGAGGTAATAACTCCGTTAACGGAATGAATCAAGCACTTATAGTTGTTGATGGTATTCCAATTAACGCAGACGGTATTGAATCTCAAAACAATGCAGATTACAGCTCGTATGTAACCGGTGGAGGTATTACTGATATTAACGCTTACGATGTTGAATCAATTTCTGTTCTTAAAGGACCAAATGCATCTGCGCTTTATGGTTCAAGAGCTGGTAATGGTGTAATACTTATTACTACAAAAACAGGATCTGATTCTGAAGGTTTAGGTATTTCAGTTAATACAAACATAACTGCTGATGAAGTAATGTTCTTACCTGATTTTCAAAATGAATATGCTCAAGGTACATTGGGTGCTGCATACACAGATATTACTACTGATTTTGGTTCGTCTTCATGGGGTCCTAAAATTGACGGATCTGAACAAATGTATTTTACTGGTATTCCAAGAAAAACTCAAGCTTATGAGAACAATGTTAGAGACTTCTTTAACACTGGAATTAAAGCCATAACATCGATGTCAATTCAGAATGCATCAGATAATGGTTCAGTAAGATTCTCATATACTAATAATGATACTAAAGGTATTATACCTAGTTCAACTTTAGTTAGTCACAACTTTAACTTAAGAGGATCTATGAAGTTATCAGATAAAATGTCAATAGACGCTAAAGCTACTTATTACACACAAGAAGTAAATGGTCGTCAGTCTATGGGTGGTGAAGGTATTATGGGGTCTCTCTATGGTCTTCCAAGAACTGTTGACATAAGAGATTTAGAAAGGTTTCAAGTTGAGAATCCTGGAACACCAGATGAGTTCAAGGTTATAAATGTTGCTGGTCCAAATTCACAAACTTCTAATCCATATTGGATGGCTAATCATGATGAACGAATTGAGAGAAGAAATAGATTCTTTGGTTTTGCAAAAGTTGACTATAAATTTACAGATTGGTTAAGTGCATTTGTTAGAGTAGGTGCTGATATTACTGATACGAAAAGAAAATCAATAACAAAGCCAGGTCATCACTTTTATAGAGGTGGTAGAATGGATCTAAGCAATCAATCTTCAGGTGAGTTAAATACCGATCTAGTATTTACAGTTGATAAAGACATAACAAGTGATTTAAATTTAAATTTCAATGTTGGTGGTACTTTATCGAAAAGAACATACGAAAATTATTACCAGTTTGGAGAAAACTTTAAGATTCCAACTAAATTCTTTCTAAATAACGCGGCTAATCTTTTAGCTCCTTCTGAAACTCCTTTAACAATTAAGAAAGTTAACTCAGCCTTTGCAAGTGCAAACTTTGCTTATCAAGATTTTCTTTATGTTGATATAACTTCAAGAAACGATTGGTCTTCTACGCTTGGTGAAGACAATAGATCATATATGTATAACTCTGCTTCAGTTTCAGCTCTTTTAAATAGCATTATCGATCCTGGACAAGAGCTGTTTAATTTACTTAAAGTAAGAGCTGGTTATGCTCAAGTAGGTAATGACACAGACCCATACCAATTATATCAAACTTTTAATGTTCCTGGTCAAGGATATCTTGGTCTTACAACTTTAAGTGCTCCAAGTATTAAACTAAATGAAGACTTAAAACCTGAGCAGGTTACTTCTTTAGAATTTGGTATTGAAGGTTCTATGTTAAACAATAGATTAAACTTTGATATTTCGGTTTATGATAAAGAAACTACAGACATGATCTTTAATGTTCCTGTTCCTGCTGCAACTGGTTTCCAATTCTTCAAAGAGAATGTTGGAAAAGTTTCAAACAAAGGTGTGGAAGTAACTATAGGAGGAAGAATAATTCAAAACAGTAAGATGGTTTGGGACTCATCTCTTAACTATTCTACAAATGACAACGAATTATTAGAATTAATTGACGGTTTAGATACATTTACTTACATGACTACAAATGATGGTTTAATCGCATTAAGAGCTCAAGTTGGAGGTACTATCGGTGATATTTATGGTTCAGTTTGGGAAACAAACGATGCTGGTCAACGTATGGTTAGAGAAGACGGTCGTCCTATGGCATCTGATCCAAATCAGTACTTAGGTTCTGCTCAACCAGACTTTTTAGCTGGATGGTCTAATACTTTCAGATATGGTAACTATACACTTAACTTCCAAATTGACGGAAGATTTGGTGGTCAGTTCTTTTCTAATACATCAAAAACTATGGATGGTTCTGGAACAAGTGCTAGAAGTGCTCAATACAGAGATACTGGTATAACTGTAGAAGGAATTAATTCTGCTACTGGATCTGCTAATGCTGAAGCTATTACAGGTCAAGAATATTGGGGATCACTCACAGGAATTTCTGAGCAATATATTTATGATCAAGACAATATTAGACTTAGAGAACTAAGTCTTGGATATCAATTCCAAAATACTCAAGCTTTAGGAATACAAAGCGCAAACCTACAGCTTGTTGGAAGAAATCTTTTCTTCTTTTCAAAAGACGCTCCTGATGTTGACCCAGAGATGACTCTTGGTACTGCAGTTGGTGCGCAGGGTATTAACCACAATAACCTACCTTCAGTTAGAAGCTTGGGGTTAAACCTTACATTAAACTTCTAAAAACTAAAACTATGAAAAACAATTACTTTTTAACATTAATAGCTTTAATGGCCCTAATGGTCTCTTGTACAGATGATTTCAACGAGATTAATGAAAGGCCAGATGCTTTAGCCCCTAGTGACGTAAGTGCAAAATATTTTGTAACTAACGCTCAAACAGGTCTATTTGCACCCAATAGATATCCCTATTGGAGAGGTCCAATCATTCACTCAGATAGATATGCTGGGCATACATCTTTTGGTTATAAATCAAACTGGTGGGATGATGGTTTAGGATATAATTATCATGCTGGTTATACTAGTGCAGTACACGACGCATGGTTTGCTAGTTACAACAGTACTTTAACAGCTTTTACAAATTTTGTAAAAGAAGGAGGTACTCTTGAAAATGATAAGTATTATGCAATTGCATTGATTATGAAAGGACTTTATTATCAATATTATACTGATACATTTGGAATGGTTCCAATGTCAGAGGCTTCAAACCCTGATATAGTTGCTCCTAAGTATGATGATCAACTAACAATTTACAGTACGTTAGTTCAAGATCTTGATACAGCTATTGGTTTAATTGGAAATAATGCTACAACTGGATCAGGTGTTGACCAGTTAACAGATAATGATCTTTTCTTTAATGGAGATCTCCAAGCATGGAAACAACTAGCTAACAGTTTAAAACTAAGATTAGGTCTTAGAGCTCAAGGCGCACCTGGAGAAGGTTTCTCTAGTTCTGCTGTTGCATCTGCTGTTTCAGGAGGTGTTCTTGCTAACACAAATGCTCTACTTTCAAGAGATCTTGAGATTAGTACATGGGTTAGTGCTGTTTATGGTGATGTATGGGGTCCATTCTATGGTGGAGGAAACTGGCATCTAGCTAAAACTCTAGTTGATGCTCTTAGAGACAATAATGATCCTAGACTTGCTAAATATGCTAAGCCAAGTAAAGGTGGTACAATTCAGTGGGCTAAGCCAGCTGAAGGTGAAAGAGTAGCTTTATTTGACAAACATGTTAATTACTTAACAGGTATTCTTGACAGTGCTGGTGCTACATATACTAAAACTTCAGATGGTGCTGGTGGTTATACAATTACTATGCCTGAGAACACTAACTATATAGGTCAGCCAACTAGACTTAATGGAAAAATCAAGCCATTATTAGATAGAAAACTTTGGTCTGAGCCAGCTGATATAGTAGTTAATCAGCATAATTCTGGTAAGCCTATTTTTCCTTTTGTAGTTATGACTGCAGCTGAGAGTCACTTTATGATAGCAGAAGCTATTACTAAAGGTATGGCTAGCGGTAATGCACAATCTCATTATCAAACTGGAATTAGACATGCAATGGAGTTATGGGATGTAGCAGGTGGTGATATTGATACTTATTTAGCAAATGAAGATATGGCACTTCTGAATGGAAGTACAGATCAAAATTTAGAGAAAATTGCAACTCAAAGATGGATGGCATTATTTACTAATGGTTTTGAAGCTTGGGCTGTAGTTAGAGATACTGGTTATCCAACTGAGCTTAGTGCTGGTGTTAGCGATGATGATATCTTTGTTCTAGGTGACCTCAACGGAGAGTATCCTCAAAGAATGAGATATGGATCAGGTCCTTATAATACAAATGGTGCTAATGTTGAAGCAGCAAATGGTGTGCAAGGTCCAGATAAACAAGGAACTAAACTTTGGTGGGCTAAATAACACTACGTAATAATGAATTAGCTGTGATTGTTGGTTTTGTTTAGTTTATAATTATTCCGCTAAATAGCATTGTTACATTAAAAACCTGTAGAGAAATCTACAGGTTTTTTTTTGTATATATTAAAGTGAATCTGTTATTGGTTTAATAAGGCTAGACCAAACCTCATATCCTTGTTCGTTAAGATGTAACCCATCGTAAGTCAAATTATTTTTTAACTGTTCTTTTTTATTTACAAATAGTGGGTATAAATTAATAACAGAATATAATTCCTTCTGTTGATTTTCAATTATAAATTTATTAATACTCCTTATTCTTTGATTATATAATTTATAATATTTCCTTGATTTCTTTTTTGATATTGGCAATAATGTTTGAATAAAAACTTTTGTATTGCTTGAGCCAGTTTTAATTTTTTTAGCAATATTTATAATGTTATTTGCAATATAGTCGGCTGAAGGTGTATCTACTGTATTATTATATAAATCATTTATACCTATTAATAAAAAAACAGCAATTGGGTTAGAATCAATAATTTCTCCTGATCTAGCTATAATACCATCTGTAGTGTCTCCTCCAATTCCTCTGTTTCTTATTAATGAGTTATTCAATCTATTACTCCAGTTTTTACCTTCAGCTGTTAAACTGTTACCCAAAAAAATTATTTCACTATCATTTAAAGGGTTTAAATTAAATTGATTTAATAATTTGTTATAATTATTTTTGCCCCAGTCATCATGATAAATAAGATACTCTTTATTATCAGGTAAATATTCAAAGATATTTTTCTCTTGACTAATAATTAGTTGAGTGTTTATGAAAAAAAGAGGGATTAATAGATAGTGACTTGTCATGAATAAATTTTATAAATGTCCTTGTAAAGACTGTTAATTTAAATTAACTTATCAAAACTAAATTAATTAAACAATAAGTTGAAAAGAATATCTCTTTATTTTATGCTTAGGAATTTAAAATATCTAGCATTTCTAATTTTAATTTCATGTAATTTAAATGCATCAGAATCTGCTCCAAATCAATCAGAGGCTTTTCCCATTTCAACAATAAATGAAAATATTTTATTTATTGGAAATAGTTTTACATTTTATTGGAATCTTCCCTCTCAAGTAGAGAAAATGTCAATAGAAATTGGACTCAATTGGAAAGTTCAGCATATTACTATACCTTCTGCAACTCTAAAGATACATTGGAACAATCAAGATCTTAAATCATTACTTGAAAGCGAAAAATTTGACCATATTATAATTCAAGAGCATAGTAGCACTCCTCTTGAAAATCAAGATTTGACAAAAACTTATTTTGAAAAAATTATGTCTTTAATTCCAGAGTCCACTCAAGTTCATTTTTTTTCAACTTGGATGTATCCATCTATTCAATATTTGAACGTTAAAAATGATGAGTTCCCTATTGAAAAAAATATTCAAGAAATTATTAAAGGTTATGATGTTAAAATAATTCCTGTTGGAAGAGCTTTTAAATTATTTAATGAAAAATATCCCTTTTTTAAACTTTTAATGGAAGATGATAAACATCCAAATTCAAATGGTTCATATCTAGCTAGCTGCATAATCTTTTCTCATATTAGTGGTAAGTCATCTGTAAATCTATCTAAAAGGTATGAGGGTTTTGACAGCAAAGGTGTTGGTATATATTATAGTATTGTAGAGGACGAAGTTCTTTCTTCTCTTCAAGAAATATCTGATGAAGTTATATTCTTATAAATAAAAATTAAAATTGAAACTTTAACTTTCAAAGTATATATACTACTAAAAATCCAAGATAAGTCCCTAACGCGTTTCCCAAACTTCCAACTAGAATAGCAGGTAATATAAGTTCCTTTCGATTAAATGCTTCTGCAAGAGCAATTGCAGATGCACCTCCACCAATATTTGCTTGACTTGCAATTGAAATCATTTCCCAATCACGATAAATTAGTCCCCCTATAAAAATGAATAATAATCCATGAATTAAAACTGCAAGAGAGGTAAAAAGAAGTAATGTAGCGCCAACTTCTTGGAGTTGACTTACAGCACTTATTTCACAATAGGCACCAATAACAGCAAGAAATAGATAAACTAGGTATAAACCTAGAGTTTGGCTTCCCTTTAACTTAGATATAAAATTTGTCTGAGCTAGAATTATACCAATAGTAGTAAGGATCAAAATAGAAGGTATCTTAATAAAATTCTCTGAGATTATTTCAGATATAAAGTAACAACTTATACCTAAAAATATTAGCCAGGCTAAGGATTTGGAGTTTATTTCATCTTCATCATTATTATGCTGAATATTTTGGCTTACTTTAGGACTTAATTTTTCATTTGATTTCCATATTTTATTTAAAATCATAGGAATAGCTATGGTAACCATAATCCATATAGCCGTTACAACATTATCAACTGCAATTGTCCCAGCATATAGAAAACCTTTCTTTTGAAATCCATATTCAAGAGCAATTGCATTAAAATTTACACTTCCTCCTGTATATGTGCCTGTCAACATTCCTGCAATTATCCTTCCATCATCTCCTAGAATATTTTCAGGTGACAATAAAAACCATGAAATAAGAATACCAATAGTTGTAGCAATTGATCCAAGAACAAATAATCCTACCATTGGAAGTCCAGCATTTCTTATTGATGTAATATTCACGTTTAATAACAAATAAAATATTGAGATAGGAGCTATATATTTAAAAATAATATCGTATAACTCTATACTGTTTGAAGCTGATGGAATAAATTTAAAATTTGCAATAACAGCGGTAAATAATATTACAAGAAGTGCAGCTCCTCCAAGCTGCTTTCCAACTTTAGTTTTACCAGCATAAACTGATATAACAACCATTAAACATAATATAGTTAATACGTAAATTGGATTAGAGATATAGTCCATATAACAATAGCGTTAACTAGTCTTTATTATAAACCTCATTTTTAATTGCATCTAGGAGACCATCTTTAGGCAAATCATGTCCAAGTTGCCAAAACATTATACCCTTCAAATCCTGATCAATAGCATATTTAGTTTTTAAAGACACTGATCTAGTGTTATCAAAAGATAAAAATTCATTTTTTGTTTTATTAAAACCATATGGAGCCATTGCATTTTCATCCCAATAAAATTCAAATCCTTTATCAAGACTATTAAGATTGTCAAAAGAAATTGCACTTCTAAATTTAGCATCTTGAGATAGACCATTATTAGTATCAATGACATTTTCCCATATTCTACCATAGAATGCAGCACCAATTACAATTTTATTTCTTGGTACTCCAATTTGTGTCAGATATCTTACTGCACTGTCAGCTGAATATGAATCTTTATTAATTGAATAAAGGGGTGTGTGATGACCTGTAGTTGTCTGACTGTATAAATCATAACTCATTATATTTACATGATCAACTAATGGCATAACTTTATTCCAGTCAATGGATTTTTCTAAAAATGAATCAAAGCCTCCAGCAGCAAAACTTATTATGTGTTTTGAATCCAGGTGATTATCCAATTTAACAATTAGATCAGTAAAATTATCTTTATCCTCATCTTGATATTTA
>CEWG01028152.1_pt1 | contig 17330 bp, 13 predicted proteins | sample 361411 | NCBI WGS metagenome assembly CEWG01 (sample SAMEA2622173, study PRJEB7988) | marine metagenome | biome: marine biome (ENVO:00000447); feature: surface water layer (ENVO:00002042); material: "saline water (ENVO:00002010), including plankton (ENVO:xxxxxxxx)" | depth 5 m | reverse complement strand
ATGTGGAGTTTTAATTAATTCATTTTTAAGGATTCCTAGCTTGGGAATTGAAAAATTCAAAAACCGAATAGAATCTTTTTTGCTAATAGGTAAAATTACTTCAACAGAAGTACTGTCATTTACAACCTCTAAACTGTCAACTACTTCAACTGGAACAGAAAAACCCTTTACTTCAAGCGTGTTTTTAAAAGTAGGATTAGGCTTATTTGTTTCACTAATCTTTTGTGCAAAGGAAAGTGTGGTAAACAGCAGTAAAAAAAAAGCTAACTGTCGCCTCATTAAAATGAATTTGATGCGAAGTTAAAATAAATGTACTTAAATTGTCTTCAATAATGAAAACGAAAAATCTGATAATGTTAGCAGCACAGTTTTCTTTAAAGATTGAAGCAGGGACAGATGAGGCTGGAAGAGGATGCTTAGCAGGTCCTGTTACTGCTGCTGCAGTAATTTTGCCAGAATCTTTCAATTTACCTTTTTTAAATGACTCCAAAAAACTAAATGAAAAACAACGCAAACAGCTTCGATTGTTGATCCAAGAGCAAGCGCTGGATTATACTTATGCACATGTTACTCCTATGGAAATAGATCAAATAAATATTCTAAATGCAAGTATCAAAGCCATGCATTTGTCATTAAATAAACTGAAGATAAGACCTGAGTTTATCTCAGTCGATGGGAACCGATTTCATTCATTTGACAATATTCCCCATCATTGTATCATAAAAGGAGATGGAAAATACCTTAATATAGCTGCTGCCTCAGTTTTAGCAAAAACCTACAGGGATGATTACATGGAAAAAATTCACAATGAATATCCCGATTTTCATTGGCATAAAAACAAGGGTTATCCAACTAAATATCACAGGGCTGTAATAAAACTAAGAGGAATCACACCACATCATCGAAAATCTTTTCAATTACTCCCTAAACAATTAAAGATTAACATTTAAATTAAAATAATCTTAATTGTTGAAAAGTTCGTTGAATATATTAATTAATCTATACTATTGAAAAAGGAGGGTTTTAATAATTTTGAACAGTATGCGGTTAATAATTATTAATATTTTAATTTTTCTAACAATAACAGGGTGCAGTCAACAGAGATTGAAAGATATTGATTTATTGGAGGCCGTGCCTCAAAACACATCTTTTGTAATTCAAGTAAATGATACGATAGATTTAGCTAATTCATCATTGCTGATGAAAATTTTTACACTTCATCCTAGTTTAAAAAAAACTATCAAAAACATAACGCCCAAAAACCCTTCACTTCCTTTTGTATATAGTATAACAACAATAGGAAAAGATCAAAAGACAGTGGGTTTTATTACCAAATCAATTCCTGCTGACACATTAATAAAGTATGAAACAGAAATTAATTACAGTGGTCAAACAATTGGATCTGTTACCAAGGGAACTCAAAATCTATATATTGCTCAATTTGGTAACCTAAAAATGATTGCTGAATCAAAATTATTAATTGAAAATGGGATTCGAAATTATGTTAAAAAAAATCGAGGTATAACTAGTCCTGAATTCTTTCAATTAGCAGAAACAATTAATCAAAATTTGGCTATCAACTTTTTTATTCATCCATCATCAAAATCTCTATTTAATTCTTTTTTCACCGAGGTTCCACTTTTTCCAAAAACTGGCAAACAATGGTTAGCTTTGGACTTAGAAGTAGAAAGTGAAATTTTCAGTATTGACGGTGTTGCATTTATAAATGATTCAATACCAGATGCTTTAAATTTAATTAAGTCTCTTAACCCTACTAAAACAGAACTTCATAATTTAGTTCCAATGAATTTTACATCATACTTAAGTCTTTCAGTTGATAATGTAAAACAATTGGAGAATAATTTTAAAAATTATTCTAGGACAGCAAATATTCCACTAAATAAAATTGATTTCTCATATCTAAAATCAGTAACTGAAATTGGTTGGATAAATGCTGCAATGCAATATTCTGTTATTTTTCATCTAAACTCATTAGAGGAAGTTCCCAATTTTACTCTGAGTGAAGTTGAGCCAAAAACTTTTAGAGGTGCTAAATATAGCAAAATTGATATACCAAAAGACCTTATAAGTGTTTTATCTAGTTTTGGCGAGAAGTTTAGTCCATCTTGGTCCTGTCAATTCCAAGATTTTTTGATATTAACTGAATCGGAAAGTGGACTAAAGAATATTTTAGGTAACTATCTTGATCAAAACACCTTAGGAGAAAATACAAATTTTAAAATCCTTCAAAACAGACTATCAAATGAAAATTCTTTTATCTGGGTGGGGCAATCAAAAAACCTTGTAGAGTATTGGGAAAAGAAAAATGGAGTCCAAACTAAAGAAATTTCAGCACTTCCAGTATCGGATTATCCACTTGTTGTATTCCAAGGTGTTGGGGAGGATCGTTTTTCTCACCTTCATTTTAGTATTAAAAAAGATGAACCCTTTAAAAATAAAAGAGGGGTGAATAATGTATTATCAATTGATCTTCCCAAACCCTCAATCATATCACCACAATGGCTTAAAAATCATAGAAGTAATGGAATGGATATTGCTATTCAAGACCAAGATCATGTATTGTACTTATATTCAAATACTGGAAAATTGTTTTGGAAGAAACAAATAGATGGAAAAATTATTGGACCAATTCAACAAGTAGATTTATATAAGAACAATCGATTACAAATGGCTTTTAGAACCCAAGACAAATTGATAGTTTTGGATCGAAACGGAAAAATTGTTAAGCCATTTAATATTAAATTACCCAAAAATGAATATCCTCTTCCCCTCAGTATATTTGATTACGACAATAACCGAAACTATCGCTTTTTAGTTGCCCAAGACAAGTCACTATTAATGTATGATGGGAGAGGAAAAAGGGTTAATGGTTTTAAACTTGAAAAAGTTCAGGCTCAGATTCTTTCCTCTCCAAAACACATAAGATTCCAACGGAAGGATTACATTGTCATGCAGTTGGATAACAATCGATTAAAAATTGTTTCTCGAACTGGCCTCGACCGAATAAATGTAAAAGGTAAAATCAATTTTAGCGAAAATGGGGTTTTCTCTTATCTTAATACTTTTTGTGTTACGGATAGTGAAGGAAACCTTATCCAGGTGGATACTGGGGGAAACCAAGTCACTTCTCCCCTCGGGCTAAGTAAAAATCACAAAATTGACGCAACGACTAAATCGTTAGTGACTTTATCGGATAACAATCTCAATATTAAAGGTTTACCAGTTACCCTTCCTTTTGGAAATTACACATCACCAAAAATATTTTACATCAACAATACACTTTACATAAGTACAACAGATAGGGAAGCTCAAAAAGTATACCTTTTCCTAAGTAATGGAAAAAAAGTAGATGGCTTCCCAGTCTATGGTAATGGGGCGGTAGACTTATCCAATAGCGATAAAGACAATGCATTAGAACTACTTGTCACGGCAGAAGATAATAGTTTATTGGTCTATGAAATCAATTAACGATTTCTACTCCGAATATCTCAGAAAAATGTTTAAGTATAGCCGCTTTAACTTCAGTAGTATCGACCTCATGCTTAAGCTCTTTAGCAATTGAGGTAACTGCCTTTCCTTTAATCCCACAAGGAATAATGTAATCAAAATAAGAAAGGTCTGTATTTATGTTTAAAGCGAATCCATGCATAGTAACCCAACGACTAGCGCGTACACCCATGGCACATATCTTTCGGGCAAATGAGGTATCCAAATCTAACCAAACCCCGGTTTCTCGATCACTACGAGCACCATTTAAACCAAAATCTGAGAGGGTTTTGATTATCATTTCTTCTAAACAACGAAGGTATTTGTGGATATCTGTAAAGAAATTATCCAAATCCAGAATTGGATAACCTACTAATTGACCTGGACCATGAAATGTGATATCTCCACCACGGTTTGTTTTTATAAAATCGATTCCTTTAGCTTTAAGGATTTCTTCGTTTATCAATAAATGCTCCATTTTCCCACTTTTACCCAAGGTGAAAACTGGAGGATGCTCTACAATTAACATGTGGTTTTGTGTTAGAATCGGAACATGCGAATTTCGATTTTGTTTTTTTATAGCTATTGTATTGGAAAAATATTCTTCCTGAAGCTCCCAAGCTTGGCTGAAGGGAAGCAGTCCTAGTTCAGTAATCTTTACTTTTTTATTTTTATTCATTCCACCTATCAGGGTTATTTAAAATAACTAGTGCTGCGATAACTCCTGGAACCCAGCCACAAAGAGTTAATAAAAAAACAATAATAAAAGACCCGCAACCTTGATCAATCACAGCCAGAGGAGGAAAAAAGATTGATAAAATCACGCGCCAAAAGCTCAATAAAAAACTGTTTTGTGCAAAGATAGCAAAATTGATTCCCTATTCATCTAGAGTGACTATATTTACAAAAATCTTAAAGATTATATGGAGGAACTATCAGAGCAAGAAAAGGTAAGAAGGGAAAAGCTTCAAGCTATAAGGGACTTGGGTATTGACCCCTACCCTGCTGCACTGTTCCCAGTAGATAATGATTCACAATCCATAAAAGATAATTTTGAGGAAGGAAAAAGTGTAATTATTGCAGGTCGGTTAATGTCTAGACGTATTCAAGGGAAAGCAAGTTTTGCTGAATTACAAGATAGTAATGGGAGGATTCAACTATATTTTAATCGCGATGAAATTTGCGAGGGTGAGGACAAAATACTTTACAATGAATTATACAAGAGGTTACTCGATATTGGAGATATCATTGGGTTAGAGGGCACACTTTTTACTACTCAAGTTGGAGAAAAAACTATTATGGTAAAGTCCTTCCAAATACTCAATAAAACACTTCGGCCTCTTCCGCTTCCAAAAGCCGATTCAGATGGAAATATTTACGATGAATTTAGTGACCCCGAATTACGATACCGCCAAAGATATTTGGATTTAATCTTGAATCCAAAAGTAAAAGATACGTTTGTCAAACGCACAAAAATTACCAACAGCATACGTAGTTTTTTTAATAAAAAAAATTATCTCGAAGTAGAGACTCCTATTCTTCAACCTATTCCAGGTGGAGCTGCTGCTAGACCTTTTTTAACCCACCATAATGCAATGAATATTCCACTATATTTGAGAATTGCTAATGAACTGTACTTAAAACGCCTTATTGTTGGTGGTTTTGATGGGGTTTATGAGTTTGCGAAAGACTTTCGTAATGAGGGCATGGACCGCAGCCATAATCCAGAATTCACTGTTATGGAGCTTTATGTTGCTTACAAAGACTACTTCTGGATGATGAAGATGACCGAAAACTTATTGGAAAAAGTTGCTATAGATACCAATGGAACCTCCACTGTAGTTGTAGGAGAAAATACAATAGATTTTAAAGCTCCTTACCCAAGGATTACTTTACTTGAAGCCATCAAAATACACACAGGAATTGATGTTTCTTTAATGGATGAAAAACAACTTAGATCAACTGCAGAAGATTTTGGAATCAAAGTTGACGATACAATGGGAGAGGGTAAGTTAATTGATATAATTTTTGGAGAAAAATGCGAACACCATTTCATTCAACCTACATTCATTACGGACTACCCAAAATCCATGAGTCCTTTAACCAAACAACACCGAAATAATCCAAAACTAACGGAACGATTTGAACTAATGGTTAATGGAAAGGAATTAGCCAATGCTTATTCAGAGCTCAATGATCCTATTGACCAAAGGAAACGTTTTGAAGCCCAATTGACCCTTAGTGAAAAAGGAGATGATGAAGCAATGTTTATCGATCAGGATTTTCTTCGTGCCCTTGAATATGGTATGCCACCTACCTCAGGAATTGGCATTGGAATTGACAGGTTAACTATGCTGTTGACTAATAACAGCTCAATTCAAGAAGTCCTTTTCTTCCCACAGATGAAACCTAAGAAAAAATCAATTATACTTACCAATGAGGAAAAACTAATTTTTGGTCTTCTGAAAAAAGAGAGTCCAGTTTTACTTAGATTTCTAAAAGAAAAGGTTGATCTTAGCAATAAAAAATGGGATAAAGCAATCAAAGGTCTTACCCAAAATAAGCTTGCCAAAGTCACAAAAGACGAACAAGGCCTTTGGCTCTCATTAGTTAGCTAATAGCACATTTAGAAACTAATTTTACCGAAATTATTAAACTCACTTGTTGTTGAAAGTACTTTATCTTTCAGTAAAACATCATTTGTAGGTTCCTAAAAACAAAAAGCCGTAAATGAATGTACCCCGTAAATTAAATATGGCTTTGCCTCAAAAATTTGATCAGTACTCTATTTATTATTTAACCAATTATCAAAAGCTGACAGAGTAAAATCAATATCCTTTTCCGATAGAGCATCATTTAAAAAATAACTTTCAAAAGCACTGGGAGGTAAGTATATACCCCGATTTAACATGCCATGAAAATATTCTTTAAAATTATTGTTGTTTCCCAAAGAAGCAGTTTTAAAATCCACCACTGCTTTATCCGTAAAATGAAGTGACATCATCGAACCGTAGCGATTGATTTGATATGGAATACTTTTTTTATCTAGTAGATCAGTCATACCCTGGGCTATTAATCTTGTTTTTTTTGCAAGTCTGTCAAAAACCTCGGGATTTTCATTCAGATATGTCAGCATTGCGAAACCAGCTGCCATAGCAATAGGATTCCCGCTGAGGGTCCCTGCCTGATAGACTGGTCCTTCAGGAGCAAGTTGATTCATAATTTCTGTTCTTCCTGCAAAAGCACCTACAGGCAGTCCACCACCCAAAACTTTACCATAAGTTATAAGATCAGCATTTACTCCCAAACTTTCTTGTGCGCCACCTTTAGCTAATCGAAATCCCGTCATGACCTCATCAAAAATTAAAAGGGTTTGGTGCTTATCACATAAACTTCTTAATCCATCCAAGAATCCAAATTGTGGTGGTATACAGCCCATATTTCCAGCCACTGGTTCAACAATTATGGCAGCAATTTGCTCAGGATGTTGTTCAAAATGATAATTAACACTATCCAAATCATTATAATCTGCTAGAAGAGTATCTTTGGCGGTGGCAAGAGTCACACCAGGACTATTAGGCGCACCAAAAGTCACAGCACCACTTCCCGCTTGAATCAAAAAAGCATCTGAATGCCCATGATAACAACCTGAAAACTTTATAATCTTTTCTCTTTTAGTATATCCTCGAGCCAATCGAATAGCACTCATACATGCCTCTGTACCTGAGTTAACCATTCTAATTTTGTCAATATTGGGAACCATTTTTACTGCCAATTCGGCGATTTGGGTCTCCAGCTCAGTGGGTATTCCATAAGAAGTACCTCTCTCTGCACGTGATTTTACCGCGTCAATAACAGGTTCAAAGGCGTGTCCAAGTATCATTGGGCCCCAACTAGAAATAAAGTCAACAAAAGAATTTCCGTCCATATCATACAAATAGGCCCCTTTTGCTTTTTTTATAAAAATGGGGGTACCCCCTACAGCCTTAAAAGCCCTTACTGGAGAATTTACCCCCCCTGGGATAACCGTTTTAGCCGATTTAAATAATATACTGCTTCTTTTATAGATCATACTATTTGTATAATGGAATAATTAAATTTTGCCCCGGAAAAATGGTATTGTCCTCTAGCTGATTTTCTCTAACTAATGATTTAATATTTACTTTATATTGTTTAGAAATAGAATAAAGTGTATCTCCTTTCTTAACAAGATGAACTTTTTTTACTGTCGGCTGTCCCAAAACTTTTTTAGAATTATTTTTACGTTTCCTTTTATTTTTAAAATCAAAACGATTCAATCCATATCGTTCAATTAGACTTATCAACTTGTCAGGGTATTTGGGATCAGTAGCATATCCAGCTTTACGCAAGCCTTTTGCCCAGCCCCTGTAATCATCTATTTTTAGGTCGAATAAGAAATCATAGCGGGATCTATTGGTCAAAAAAAGTGAGTGATCGCGATATGAAGTTCTAGGGTCTTTGTAAACTCTAAAACACTCTCCTTTTTCATCGTCATCATGGTAAATACGTTTACCAACCCAATCACTATGGCATTTAATCCCAAAGTGGTTGTTTGCAACTAATGCCAATCGACTATCACCCATACTAGACTCTAATATTCCCTGTGCTAAAGTAATGCTAGCAGGTATGTCGTAAGCATTCATTTCCTCACATGCAATAGGAGAGAAAGTTGCCACATAATTATTAACTCTTTCTGAAATAGTTAGATTTCTTTTAGGATTATAAGTTTTAATCTCCTTCCTAGATGGCTTTGACTCAACTTTTTTTGAGGATTTCTCGGGTGGAATGGCATCTCGAATACTAACCTTCTTTAATCCACCACAACCCATTAATAATAAGATTATTATTAGTATTGAAATATAATTTAAACTTCGATTAAAGGCCATTTTTTTTTACTCAGCATTTGATTCATTCCAGGTATCCCTTGTAGACCGCCGGTATGAATAATTAATATTCGTTTCCCCCAATTCCATTGCTTTTTTTTTATCAAATCAAAAATACCAAAAAGAAGCTTTCCAGTATAGACAGGATCTAGAGGAGTTTTAAATTTTTTTTTAAAATCGTTGATAAATTCAATAAGTTTTAAAGAAACTTTTGCATACCCACCAAATACATAGTTGTAATTTATATCCCAATTTTTTTTTACAGTAAACTTCTTAATTTGTTGGTCTAACTCCTGATTAAGAAGGGCTGAAAAACCCAATACCATTTGATTTGGCAGAGAGCTTTCGATTAAACCAGATATTGTACCTCCTGTTCCAACACTGCAACATATTACGTCATATTCTTCATCTGATTTATCTAGAATTTCAGTGCAACCTCGAACAGCATTTAAATTAGTTCCTCCTTCAGGAAGGGAATAAAATTTCCCAAATTTATTTTTTAAAGTATCATGAAAATCATTGGTATCTTTTTTACGATAAATTGATCGGCTGACTGGAAATAAAATCATGCCTTTATCTTTACAAAATTGTAAGGTTGGGTTTTCAGGGTTTTCTTGGCCCCTTATTACGCCAATGGTTTTAAAATCCATAATCTTTCCAGAAGCAGCAGTAGCGGCAAGGTGATTAGAAAAAGCTCCTCCAAAGGTCAAAAGAGTTTGATAATCTTCTTTTTTAGCTTGTTCTAAATTGTACTTTAGCTTCCTCATCTTATTACCGGAAACAGTGGGGTGTAACAAATCTTCCCTTTTTATAGTAATTTCAAAACCATCAAGCTTAAGTAGTTTTTGATTTATGGATTTTAGATTTTCAAATAATAGCATTTTTTACAAGTTCAAATCAAAATTAAGGTATATACTTGAATTATAATTACCTTTGAAATACAACATGATTTCAGAGTTAGTTTTAGAGGAAGATTTTTACCTATCTCCCGAGGGTTATCGCGTTTTTACAGAAAAATATCATCTTAAAAGAGGATATTGTTGTTCTAGTAATTGCCGACACTGCCCATATGAATTCAATCCAAAAATAAGCTGATACTTTCGGCATAATTTTTGTAAGTATATTTTTGTATTACATACAATGAAAAAAACATTAATAATAATATCAAGTATTTTACTTGGCTGTAGTTCCATTAGTGTTTTTACAGACCATGACTCTGGTGTTGATTTTTCAAAATATAAGACTTATGCTTATTTTAAACCTGGAATTGATAATGCCGAAATCTCTGATTTAGATAAGCGAAGAATTTTAAAAGCTATTGATCTTAATTTATTTAAGAAATCCCTAATGAAGTCTGAAATACCTGATTTATTAATTAGTATTAATACAATCGCTAAAGAAAAAATTTATATAAATAATGGATTTTGGGGCTGGAATTCTTGGTTTTGGGGTCCAAACTTTAATACTGTAAGCTCTCAAACAGAGGGCACACTTTATATTGATATAATTGATGCAAAAACAAAACAACTTATTTGGCAAGGAAAAGGAAGAGGCGCAATAAGCGAATACATGGATAACCGTGATGAACGAATAGGTATATTTGTTACTGAAATATTAGAAAAATATCCTCCAGAATTTAAAATGTAATTCTAAATGAGATCTCTAGAAGCAGATAATGCCAAAGGTATACCCTCGATATTTGTTCCTCCTGCAGTTGCGAAAAAAGATTGACCACCTCCACTACCATTAATGAATTTACTCAGTTGATGCACAACCTTTCCTGCGTCAAGCTCTTTTTGACTCACAAGTAGTTTAGATATATAACAACTAAGAATAGCTTTTCCTCCTAAGGACGAACACAAGACTAAAAATAGATTATCATAAGCTTTACCTAATTCGAAACAAATATCCTTAATTAGCTGGGGTTCTAGATCAACAGCCTTTGCCAAAAAAGCAATACCATTTATGTCCTCAATTTCTAGTTTGATTTCATCAACTAAAATTTTACTTTTTAATTTTTTTAATTTGTTTAGTTCTTTCTTTAAACTATTATTTTCTGCCAGAATTTGCTTAATTGCTTTGAAAGGATTTTGAGGGTTTTTTAAAAGGTTATTAACTTCATCTAAGACTTGACTTTTTTGCTCAAAATATATTAGAGCATCTTCACCTGTAATGGCCTCTATTCTTCTAATTCCAGCAGCGACAGCTGATTCAGAGGAAATTTTAAAATGCCAAATGTCTGAAGTGTTCTTAATATGAGTTCCCCCACATAGCTCTAATGACTGACCAAAACGGATGGTCCTTACGGTATCTCCATATTTTTCTCCAAATAGTGCAATTGCACCAGATGAAATAGCTTTATCATATGGAACACCCATACTATCTTCACAAGGAATCTGCTCTTTAATTCTTGCATTTACAAATTGCTCAACAGCCGCAATTTCTTCATCAGTAAGTTTAGCATAGTGAGAAAAGTCAAATCTAAACATTCCCGAATGAATCATTGAACCTTTTTGCTGAACATGTTCACCTAATAGAGACCGCAAAGCTTGGTGAAGCAAGTGCGTGGCACTATGGTTGCATGAAGTTTTGTGTCTTTGGTTAAAATCTACAACAGCATTAAATTTTTGATTTAAATCATCAGGAAGCGTGGAAGAATGATGTACTATAAGATTATTTTCCTTTTTTGTATCAATAATATAATGAACTTCTCCATTGGAAGATTCTAAATAACCTTTATCTCCTACTTGTCCTCCACCTTCAGGATAAAAAGGCGTGATATTAAAGACCAATTGGAAAAACTCTCCTTCTTTTTTTGAATTTATTTTTCGGTATTTGGATATTTTGACCTGAGTAGAAAGTAGATCATAACCTACAAATTCCTCTTCATCATCCTCAAGAATTATTTTCCAATCGTCTTTGACATTTATAGCTGCAACTCTAGACCTTTGTTTTTGTTTTGCCATCTCTTGATTAAAAACTTCCTCATCGATTACATACCCTTTTTCCCTGGCAATTAAAGCAGAAAGGTCAAAGGGGAAACCAAATGTATCATATAACTCAAAAGCCTTTTTACCACTTATAGTTTTACTTTCAGCAGAAGCTAAAATTGTATCCAATAGCGTCAATCCTTGGTCTAAGGTTTTTAGAAATGAGGCTTCCTCCTCTCGAATTACATTAGCTGAAATACTTTTTTGAGTTTCTAATTCTGGAAAAATATTATTTAGCTGTTGATTCAAGGTTTCAACTAGATGGAAAATAAACGGTTCTTTTTGATTTAAAAAATTAAATCCATACCTGATCGCCCTTCTCAAGATTCTGCGAATGACGTATCCAGGACCATTGTTTGATGGTAATTGACCATCAGCAATTGCAAAATAAACTGATCTAAGGTGATCAGAAATCACTCGAAAAGCCCTATCTATATTTTCATCATTTCCATACTTAAATCCACTTAAAGTTTCAATTTCTTTAATAAGGGGGGTGAAAACATCTGTTTCATAATTGGAGGTCTTACCTTGAAGCACCATACAAAGTCTTTCTAATCCCATTCCTGTATCAATATGTTTTTGAGGTAAAGATTCAAGACTGCCGTCGGCCATTCTGTTAAACTCAATAAATACTAGATTCCATACCTCAATAACTAGTGGGTGATTCTCATTTACTAGATTTACTCCAGGAGTCCTAGATTTTTCTTCCTCACTTCTTAGGTCTACATGTATTTCTGAACAGGGGCCGCATGGACCTTGTTCTCCCATTTCCCAAAAATTATCTTTCTTATTGCCCAATAAAATTCTTTCAACAGGTAAAATAGCTTTCCAAAATTCATATGCTTCATAATCTTTCTTGAGGTTCTCATCAGAATCCCCCTCGAAGATGGTAACATAAAGATTGTCCGGATTAATTTTATATATCTCAGTTAAAAGCTCCCAGGCCCATGTTATTGCTTCTTTTTTAAAATAATCTCCAAAACTCCAGTTACCCAACATTTCAAAAAAAGTATGGTGATATGTATCAATTCCAACCTCCTCTAAATCATTGTGTTTTCCAGAAACTCTCAAGCATTTTTGTGTATTGGCAATTCTATTACTTTTAGGTTTTTGATGACCCAAAAAATATTGCTTAAATTGATTCATCCCTGCGTTAGTAAACATTAAGGTCGGGTCGTCCTTTGTAACCATGGGGGCTGAAGGTAATATATCATGAGCTTTTGATTCAAAAAAATCAAAAAATTGTTTTCTTATTTCAGAAGCTTTCATAAACAGCTATAGTGTTTTTATAACCTTTACAAATATAGTTTTTTAGTTTAACAGCTAATGCCTTTTAATATGATTGAGCAGTGATGATTCATATATTTAGTATATTTGATTAAATTAATTTATTTTTGAACATCCTTATGGCTCGGATTTCTAAGGTTAAGTATTATTACGATAAAGAAACTCTATCCTACTTTCCAGTTGAGAGAAATCGTTTTACAGTGCTTTCTAATTTTATTCTTTTTTTATTAGCCTCAATTTTTACGGGTGTTGTTTCTCTTTTTATACTTTTAAATACAGATACACTAAATACACCAAAAGAGCTTTTACAAGCTCGTGAAATAGAAAATTTTGAACTACAATATGAACTACTCAACAAAAAATTAGAGCAAATTGAAGAGGTTATTTCTAACGTGGAGGACAGGGATAATAATCTCTATCGAGTATATTTTGAAGCTAGTCCAATTCCTGAAGAACAAAGAAAAATGGGGTTTGGAGGTATTAACCGTTACAAAGAATTAGAGGGTTATGAAAACTCAAAATTAATCATAAATACAAAAAAACGTTTAGAAATTTTAACGAAACAATTGGTTGTTCAGTCAAGATCTCTAGAAGAAATTGAGAGCTTGGCTAAAAGAAAAGAAGAACTTTTAGGTGCTATGCCTTCAATACAACCGATACATAAAAGTGATTTGAAACGTATGGCTTCTGGCTTTGGATATCGTACAGATCCTTTTACAAAAAAAAGAAGATTCCATCAAGGAATGGACTTTACAGCTCCAAAAGGTACTCCGGTTTATGCTTCAGGCGATGGAATTGTAGGAAGAGCAGATAATCGGGCTGCAGGTTATGGAAAGCATATTCGTATCGACCATGGGTTTGGGTATATAAGTTTATATGCTCATCTAAGTCAATACAATGTTAAAAGAAGACAAAAAGTTAAAAGAGGAGATGTTATTGGCTACGTTGGAAGTACAGGTCGATCAGTAGGTCCCCACCTTCACTATGAGATTTTTAAAGACGGAAGAAGGGTGAATCCCCTAAACTATTATTCGGGTAACTTAACAGCTGAAGAGTTTGATATCATGCTTAATCTTGCTAGCCAGGAGAACCAATCTATGGACTAATGCTCGTAAATTTACCTGATAAAAGGTACTACAGTATTGGAGAAATTGCTAAAGCATTCAATGTAAATACTTCTCTTTTGAGGTTTTGGGAAAAAGAGTTTAAAGAAATTCAACCTAAAAAAAAGCAAAGCGGAGCGAGAAAATATACTTCGCAAGATGTAATCATTATTGAAAAAATTTACTATTTAGTAAAGGAAAAAGGTTTGACGATTGAGGGTACAAAAAAACAACTTAAAATAAAAAATCCCTCGGATAGCAATAATCAAATTATTATTCAAAAATTGGAAAAGCTAAAGGCTGATTTATTAATGATTAAAGAAAAATTATGATTATTTCCTTCTAAAATACAATTGAAAAGGTACTCCATTATAATCATATTTTTCTCTAATTTTTTTTTCAAGAAATCTTTTATATGAATCTTTAACATATTGTGGCAGGTTACAAAAGAATACAAATTGAGGATAGGGTGAAGGCAATTGAGTGCAAAATTTTATTTTTATGAACTTCCCTTTAGAAGAAGGCGGTGGATGGCTCTCAATTATCGGAAGTAAAAAATCATTGAGCTTACGAGTTGGAATACGATTAGAACGGTTTTTGAATACTTTAACTCCAGTTTCTATTGCCTTAAAAATTCTTTTTTTACTTAATACTGAAATAAAAATTATTGGAACATCTGTAAAAGGAGCAATTTTTTCACGAATTTGATTTTCAAAAACTTTAGAGGACAAAGTCTTTTTTTCAACTAAATCCCATTTATTAATTAGAATTACAACCCCTTTATTGTTTCTTTGTGCAAGCCAAAATATGTTTTGAACCTGCCCATCAAATCCTCTGGTTGCATCAACCAAAAGGAGACATATGTCACAATTTTCAATGGCTCTAACTGAACGCATCACTGAATAAAACTCAATATCTTCTTTTACCTTACTTTTTTTTCTAATACCAGCAGTGTCTATAAGATTAAAATCTAATCCAAAACGATTATACCTAGTAAAAATGCTATCTCTAGTAGTTCCAGCAATATCAGTAACAATATACCTTTCTTCACCAATTAGGGAATTGATAAAAGATGACTTTCCAGCATTAGGTCTACCTACAACTGCAAATCTAGGTAGTTCATCCTCAACTAATCTGTTATTATTTGGTAATTTTTTTACTAATTCATCTAATAGTTCTCCCGTTCCACTTCCATTTATAGCTGAAACTGAATAAATTTTTTCAAATCCTAATGAGTAGAATTCAATTACATTTTCTTTCATTTTGGAGTTATCTCCTTTATTGGCTGTCAAGAAAACTGGTTTATTAGAACGACGAAGTAATTTTGCAATGGTCTCGTCCATTCCAGTTACTCCATCAACCAAGTCAACCATAAAAAATATAGCATCGGCTTCTTCAATCGCAAGATTTACCTGTTTATCAATCTCTTTTTGGAAAACATCGTCACTACTCTCCACGTAACCCCCAGTGTCAATAATAGTAAAGTCAATTCCATTCCAGTCTGATTTTCCATAATGACGATCTCGAGTAACGCCACTATGTGCATCAACGATTGCATCTCTCTTTTTAATCAAGCGATTAAAAAAAGTAGATTTTCCAACATTTGGTCTACCTACAATTGCTACAATCCCCACTACTTTAATAATTTGACATTAAAAGTAATGGAATTATGTGGGAATTGTATTTTAGTTTAATGTTCATACCCAAAACGTTTTAATTGTTTTGGTTTGGTTCGCCAATTTTTCTCAACTTTGACAAAAAGTTCAAGATGAACTTTCTTTCCAAAAAATTCTTGAATATCCTTTCTAGCATTGATTCCAACTGTCTTAAGCTGTTCTCCCTTATGACCAATAATAATTCCCTTTTGCGTATTTCGCTCAACAAAAATAACAGATCTAATTAGAATGATTTTTTCTTCCTCTTTAAAAAATTCAGTAATTACCTCAACAGAATAGGGTATCTCCTTTTCGTAAAGTTGTAAAATATTTTTCCTAATAGCCTCATTTACAAAAAAACGTTCTGATTTGTCACTTAACTGGTCCTTGGGGAAATATGGTGGTGACTCTGGAACAAGTTTTATAAGAAGTTGCAGGAGCTCCTCAATGAAAAAACCTGTTAATGCGGAGATTGGGATGATTTTAGCGCTAGGAAAAATTGAACTCCACTGGCTTACCAACGCTTCCAAATCCTTTTGATTTGAATTATCAATTTTATTTATTAAAACCAACAAAGGAATTTTTATTTTTTTAATATTTTCTAATAATTCTTCATTTGTGGTTTGATCTTCGTCAATTGCAATCATATATATTAAAACATCAGCATCAATTAAAGATTCTTTGACAAAATTCATCATTGAATTTTGCATTTCATAGGCTGGTTGAATTATCCCAGGAGTATCGGATAAAACTAACTGATAATTTTCTCCATTAATTAATCCCAAAATACGATGCCTGGTTGTTTGAGGTTTAGGTGAAGTAATATTAAGGTCTTTTCCAATCAATGCATTTACCAAAGTTGATTTCCCTACGTTAGGGTTACCAACTATAGATACGTAGCCAGATTTATGCTTGGTTTTCGACATTACACAAAGATACAATGTTTGATTAAGCCTTGGTTGTAGGGTATTAATTTTGTAAATTTGTAAATTATCGCGAGGTAGAGCAGTAGGTAGCTCGTCGGGCTCATAACCCGAAGGTCGCTGGTTCGAGTCCAGCCCTCGCTACTATAAATACGGACTAGTATTTTTACTTGTCCGTTTTTTATTGGAATCATCCTACCCCATGTAAATGAATCGATTAACCTAAATATTGGGTTCAAATTTGAGGTTCAACATGTTCTATGGTTCTGGTCTAGGACTATTCCATCTGGTAACAATAATTTTTGAAGTGATAATTTGGGCTCATATTCTCCAGATACCCATATTTTACTGAGTGCAGGAACTAACATTAATTTCGCTGAATAAATTTGGGTTATGGTTTGGGTCTTCGACCGTGTTAGCCATCATTGAAATTTTAACAATTTCATCAATTGTTGAAAAACAAAGTTGGTGAAAGTTGTCATTGTCATTTATATCTGCTATTGAAATAGGTACATGCGGCATTAGAACTCCAGAACTGTCAGTGTAGCCAACATAGTACTGAAATAAGTCAGATTCGTTATCACCACTTATATGCGGTGAAATGCCACCATTCCAAGCAACTTAAATCGTTTGTGTTCCTAAATTACATTCATTCAGATTACCATCAATTCTTTGGGCAAAGAATAAACTTGGTCCATCATCAAGCGAAACAACATTCGTGGAAGTGATCCCCTTTAGGTTTATGATTTCTGAGCAAGCGGACTCTCCAGATGAAGTATCAGTTGTATATAAATCCCCTACAACTCTAACTTCAACAGGTGGATTGGTAACAGCGGTACCAAATTCACCTAACAGAAGTACAGTTCGATTTTCTCCGTTTTCATTAGCTGGGGCTAAAGAAATACAAATAGGGATATGTATATTTCCAAGGCTATCTAAAACTTCAAAATCAGTTTCCGAT
>CEWG01209324.1_pt1 | contig 17354 bp, 20 predicted proteins | sample 361411 | NCBI WGS metagenome assembly CEWG01 (sample SAMEA2622173, study PRJEB7988) | marine metagenome | biome: marine biome (ENVO:00000447); feature: surface water layer (ENVO:00002042); material: "saline water (ENVO:00002010), including plankton (ENVO:xxxxxxxx)" | depth 5 m | reverse complement strand
CAATAAATGTAATCACACCGCTATCAGTGCCAGCACCAGTAATACCATCATTATAATTATTTACAGCATCATATTGTTCGCCATTATCAGCAGTGGTTTGAATCCAAAAAGGATGCCCCCCTGCATTAATAGTTAAATTATAAGTTGAACCTCTGTAAAACGTAAGAACAGGATTATTAGTGTTAGTATATTCTTCTCCATTAAATACGTATGGACCATTTGCAGTGACTGTATAATTATACGTATTTGTATATTTTGGAACACCTAAACTTAAGTATTTGTCTAAATAAAGATTTTGATTTAGCGATACATCACCTTGAACTATTAAATTATCATTAGGTCCTCGGGTTTGAATGTTTCCGCCACTAATATCAAGAAATCCATCAATATACATAGATTTGAAACAGTTAGCATTATTAGATAAATCCAACCAATTACTCATCGATTATATATATATATTCTTTATAAAAAATTATAAAAAATAACCTTTTAGATAAAATATTCTTCTATTGTATAATAAAATGGCATCTAATAATGGATATACACCTTCTTTAAAAATGAGTGATAGTTCAGATGGTGATGCATCTGGAACCAGAAGTTTATTAAGACGTGCATGGAATAATCAAAATGCTGTTGGAGAGATAAACGGTAAAAAAATGGTGATAACTCCTTTTCGTGGCGTAAATAATTTAGGTGATTTTTTGGGAAGACAACACTATATATGTGGGGGTTCAAGCCAATTAAAATCAGCAAAACCAGGTTTAAAAGGTCGTATGGGTTCTATATTATCAAGTTGTGATGGTACAGGAATTGAAGGATTCTCTGGAAATACTAAATTTGTAGCAGATTCTTCAGATTATATCAAATATAAAAAACAAGTATCTATGAACGCAAATTATTAAATATTAAGGTAATATACTTTTTTGTTAGTAATATTTAAATATAAAACAGGATATGTATCGTTTACTTTAATATGTTCTATTTCATTGTTATGATTAACAGTAGTTAGTATTTCATCAACAACCATACATAATATAATTAAAAGCGAAATGAAGAATAATATTAACATATTGAATATAAATTTAATATATTAAAAACAAATATGCTATCAATTTTAATTAAAAAACTTTTTTTCACAATATAACTTATAATAATGAATAATTATTTAGCAGAATTTTTAGGAGCAGCATTCTTTATTTATGTAATTTTAGCAACAGGAAATCCAGTAGCAATTGGTGCAGCATTAGCATTAGCAATTTTATTGACAAGCACCATATCTGGTGGTCATATTAACCCAGCAGTATCAATTGTAATGGCTTCTGCAGGAAAAATGCCAGTAAATGATTTGATACCATACTGTTTGGCTCAAATATTTGGAGGTTTGGTAGCATTAGAATTATACAAACGTTATAAATTTTAATTGAATAAAATCATAATATAAAAATATTATTATGATTTATATAGTTTTTTTAATAGCTTTATAGGCAATATATAGTCCAATTATAGAAATAGATGTAATGTATATAGTCGATGGAAAATCTAATTTATGCATATGAATTTCATCGTTATCTTCTTCATCTTCATCATCGTCATTATTATCATCATTAAACATATTAACATTTATATTATCGAGTGCAGATAATATATGGAATTGGCTTTTATTATCGGGTTCAATATTAATATCAGTATTCTTATTTGTAGGAAAGTGAATATTATTATAATTTAAATTAGTTTTAAATAAATTAGATAAATTGGTTTCAAACTTTTCAAGCTTTTGTTTTTCTAAATTATTAAAGTTGGATTTATTTTTAATATCTTTTTTATTATTAATGCTGGGAATATTATCAAAGAGTGATTGTATCATATATAATATAAAAATATAATATTTATGCAGTAAGTCTGTATAACAAAATAAAAAAGATATAAAGATATTTTGCAATTATTTTATATATTCAAAAAAGAATGTGTGGTATTTTTGCAATATTAAATAACGATGTATTGCAATATAGCGTAGAAAATGTAAATAATTCATTTATGTTAGGTCAACATAGGGGTCCTGAAAATTCTGTATTAAAAAATGTGATGATAAATGCAGATTATGGATTTCATAGATTAGCGATTAATGGTTTAAATGATAATTCAAATCAACCAATATGCTTGGATAATATAGTTTTAATTTGCAATGGTGAAATATATAATTATAAAGAATTATATAAATTGGCTAATATAAATCATACTACGGATTCTGATTGCGAAATAATTATACATTTATATAAAAAATACGGTATGGAGCAAACATTACAATTATTGGACGGTGTATTTGCTTTTTGTTTAATAGATTATCGTATGAGTGAAAGTTCTTATAAAACATATATTGCAAGAGACCCATACGGAGTTAGACCATTATATATAATGAAACGTAATAAACCACAATATCAAGTTGAAAATAATATGATAATAATTGCGAGTGAATTAAAAATGATAAAAGATTTTTATCATAATGAATATGAAAAAAATAGTAAAAACTATAATGTAGGTCAATTTAATCCGGGTTCATATGCAATATTCGAATTAATTCATAATGAAAAGCCATATTGGAAATTTATGAATACTATTAATTATCATTCTACGGGTTTTAATTCATGTATATATTTAAATAATGATAAATCAGATTTAAATCTAATATATAAAAATATTCAGTATTATTTAATTAATGCAGTAGAAAAACGTTGCTCAACTACAGACAGACCAATAGCTTGTTTATTATCAGGAGGTTTAGATAGTAGTTTGATTACATCAATAGTAAATGAGTATCATAAAAAACATAATTTAAAAACATTAGAAACTTATAGCATAGGTATAGAAGGTTCTGATGATTTAAAATATGCAAAGAAAGTAGCAGATTATTTAAAAACAAATCATACAGAGATTGTTTTACAAGAAAAGGATTTTTTAAATGCAATACCTGATGTAATAAAGGACATAGAAAGTTATGATACAACCACAGTTCGTGCCAGTATTGGTAATTGGTTAATTGGAAAATATATTTCAAACAATAGCAATGCAAAAGTAATATTTAATGGTGATGGTTCAGATGAAGTTGCAGGAGGATATTTATATGTAGGTTCAGCACCAGATTCAATAGAATATGATAAAGAATGTAGACGTTTATTAAAATATATACATACTTTTGATGTATTACGTTCTGATAAATGTATATCATCACACGGTTTAGAACCACGAACGCCTTTTTTAGACCGTGAATGGATTCAATATTATTTATCAATTCCTATAGAAATACGTTGTAAAACCAGAATTCAATGTAATGCAGAAAATATTCCTTTTGTTGAAAAATATTTAATTCGTAATGCTTTTAAATCAGATAATTATAAAAATATAGACGGCAATTCAATATTACCAGAAGAAATATTATTTCGACGCAAAGAAGCATTTAGCGATGGCGTATCAAAAGAAACACGTTCGTTGCATGAAATAATAAATGAACACGCCATATCTGTATTAGAAACAGATTTATTAAAGCAATATCCATATTCAATAGATAAAATAAATTATGAGGACTTTTCAAAAATATGTATGAAAAAGTTGAAACAACATTTACTACCAGATACAGCTGAAAAATTATATTATAGATACATATTTGAAGAACATTATTCTGGTTTAGGTAAAATTTTACCACATTATTGGATGCCAAAATATTTAAAAACTACAGATTCAAGTGCTCGAACCTTATCAGTTTATAATGTTCAGGATGCATTGCCTACACCAGAGTCTATAATTGAACAATTAAACTCTAATATAGTAAATTGAAAATTATTATTTTTGCATTCTCAATAATCATATTTTATAATATTACATAAAATATGATTTCACAAAAAACTTTAAATAAAATATTTCCAAAAGAATTAATATTATATATATGGAGTTTTGATAACAAATATCATAAAATTTTTAAAGATTGTATATATGAAATGAAACATTACTTTAATAAACATAGATTAGTAAACCGATTTGAAAAAGAATTATATTCATATAACATTTATATAAAAATGTTAACAACTACTATTCCTTATAGATATACTCCATCATGTTATTATAGTCCATGTATGTATATTTTAAAAAAATTGAAATTTTGTGGAGGAGATGTATTTATTCCAGAATATTTAAATCATCATAGTCTTAAAAGAATCAGAACTCGGTATTAAAATCAAATACGTCCGCTTCTACTGTTTTATTTGCTAATGCATATTCTGAATTCGTTCTTTCAAAAAAGTTTACCTTTGATTCTACACTTATCAATTCCATAAAATCAAATGGATTTGATGAATTATATATTTTATCATAACCTAATTGAACTACTAATCTATCTGCTACAAATTCTATATATTGTGTCATTAATTTTGAATTCATACCTATCATACGACACGGGATTGCCTCACATATAAATTCTTTTTCTATTTCTACAGCTTCTTGTATAATTTCATAGATTCTCTTTTTATTTAATTTTTTATTTAATTTTGAATATAATAATACTGCAAATTCAGTATGTAATGCTTCATCACGAGATATAAATTCATTAGATAATGTTAGTCCTGGCATTAATCCACGCTTTTTAATCCAATATATTGATGCAAAAGATGCTGAAAAAAATATTCCTTCAATTGCGGCAAAAGCTACTAAACGTGCACCAAAACTACTTCTGTTATCGTTTAACCATTTCTTTGCCCATTCTGCTTTTTTTGCTATACATGGATAATTTTGAGTCGCTTCAAATAATGTTTGTTTTTCTGTGCTATCTTGTATGTAGGTATCGATTAATATACTATACATTTCTGAATGAATATTTTCCATTGCTACTTGAAATCCATAAAATGCTCTTGCTTCTGATAATTGAACATCACCCATGAATCGAACAGCCAAATTTTCTAATACTACGCCATCTGATGCTGCAAAAAACGCTAACACCATTTTTATAAATTTTTTTTCATCATCATTTAATTTTTTCCAGTCCGTAAGATCCTTTGATAAATCAACTTCCTCTGCACGCCAAAAACTATCAACTTGTCTTTTATACATTTCCCACACATCATTATATTGAATTGGGAACATTACATACCTATTCTCGTCTGGTTTAAGCAAAATTTCATTAGTTGTGTTATCAGCCATTACACGTCCTAAATAATATATTGCATAGATTTTATCTCCTTTAAAAAAAATATTTATTGATTTTTTAACAATCATATTGCACAATTTTATCTGCATTATCACTATAACCATCTCTTTGTTTTCCTAATCTTTTAGTAAAACCATACCATTTATCTTTCTTTTGTAAACATTTCCATACTTGGTCGTTTGCATAGTTCCAGTGTTCCATAGTAGATTCCAATTTTGGTATAGCTTCTTCATATAAATTTATTAATTTATCATAATAATGATTTTTTACTATGTATGCCGATGCAGTTGATGAGTGTAATACTCTTGTTAAAAATGGGAATTCCTGTTCTATTTTCCCTTCTTTTAAATTATAAGATAAAAAACATACATCAAAATCAGGTCTAAAACTAAATAATTGATGTAATTTCTCTTCAACCACTTCTTTTGATTCAATAAATTGAAAATCATCTTCTAATATTAATACGTTTTTATAAAGTCTTTCGTGCGCTAATTTTAATACATTTAAATGTGATTTTGTGCAACCTACTATACCTCTTGGTGGATATGAATATATTCCACTATATCTTTCTGCATTCCAACCTACGTTTTTCATTTCTTGCTCCAATTGTGATTTACGGTCTTTTCGTTTATCTAAATTTATATAAAATATATGTTCTATATTTTTAGACATTTTAATATAATTATATTTTTTATTATTTATCTATATTTGTTTGCAATCATTTTTTTATAAATAGAATATTATGCGTTCATACATAATATTCTATTTATAAAATATTATCAACTGTTATTGTAATTTAGGGGGATGAAAAACCAAGATGATTCTCACCTGGGGACCGTTCAACCTGAACCTAAACGCAAAACTCGTAAGACAAAGAAGCAAACTGAAAAGGAACTATTAGTAGATTATAACTATGATAAACTACATGATGATTCTTTATTAAATAAATATACAATGATACAACATTTGTCCAGCCGAGAAAAAAAATCGTTTGAAGATAAATTCACTAAACCAAAAAATGGTATGCAACGAGATTATTCTAATCTATTAAATCAAAAATCCAAAAAAATTGTTGTTGGCACTGGACCAGCTGGAACTGGCAAAACTCTATTTGCTACTGAAACTGGAATTAAATACTTTTTAATGGGAACATATGAAAAAATTATATTTACACGTCCTTCTGTATCTGTTGATGAAGACTTGGGTTATCTACCTGGAACATTAGAGGAAAAAATGGCTCCATGGGTTCGTCCGATTTATGATATTTTATATAATTTTATAACTCCAAAAGAAGTTTCGGCACTTATTGAAGATAAAATTATCGAAATTGCACCACTTGGTTATATGCGTGGTAGAACTTTTAAAAATTGTTGGATTATTGCTGATGAAATGCAAAACTCCACCATCCCACAAATGAAAATGTTAATGACTCGTTTAGGTGAAAACAGTAGATTAGTTATTACTGGTGATTTAGAACAACATGATAGACATGAAGAACTTAATGGTTTAGAAGATTTTTTAAATAAATTTAAAGGTAAACGGTCCTCAAGTATTACCAGTGTAGAATTTGATAGAGATGATATTCAACGTGAAGAAGTTGTTAAAGAAATATTAGAAATATATGGAGGTGATATACCAATTAGTTATAGTCCCGAATCAAAATAATATTTTATTTATTCTATGCTAAAAATATTTTCAAATAATATAATATACGTAAATGAAAACTATTGCGTCAAAAAGTACAAAATTTATTAAATCCTTTAATATGAAATCTTTGTTGCATAACAAATACGTTTTATATCTTATTGTTTTAGCCTCCATATTGAATATCCTTTTATTAGCAAACGGTAAAGATTTTAATTCTGTTGTTATTTTTATTATTGTTGGTTTTTTAACCAGTTTCTTTAGTAAGAATATGATAGTTATTTTATTAATTGCTTTATTGTTTACACACGGAATTAAATACGGCAATAAAGTTATAAGAAAAGAAGGTTTAGAAGGTTTAGAAGGTGAAGATGGTGAAGAATCTAAAGAAGATGAAGATGAGGAAGACCCCAAAGAAGAAGATAAAACAGTAGAAAGTAAAAATACGGAAATTTTAGGTGATGACAATTTACAAGATGTTATTGATACAAGTGTATCCAAGTCTAATGACCGTTTAAAAGATATGGCTAACAAAGAAGCTGATATTAAAGAAAAACAAGCCACTTATAATAAACTAAAACAAGACTTCAGTGAGTTTCAAACAATTCAAAAAGATATTTTAAATAATATGAAAGTTATTGACCCTCTTTTATCAAAAGCTGAAAATTTCATTACTAAATTCGAACACTTTAAAAAGAATAAAAAATAAATTTATTCAATAATTCTCTAATAATAATATAACTTATTGATATTATTATGATAAAACTATTTTCCAATTTTTTATTTAAAAATAATAATGATAATACTGCATATATCATATTGTTTTTATTGTCTTTTATTATTGTTTGCATTACTATATATAATAAATTTTTTAATAAAAAACCTGTCGTAGAACCTTTTTGGGGTGCAATTGAGGATGCAATTGAAGCAGCAATCGATGCAGTCATTAGCCCTATTGTAGATGCAGTTGAATCTGTAATAAAAGTTTTTACTGATATTATTGATTGGATTGCGAGTATACCAGATATGATTACTGACCTAATTGATGAAGTTGTTGAATTTTTAGAAGACATTCTTGATGCTTTAACCGGCTTGATTACGGGTATTATGGAAGGAATTGATGATATGATTACTAATTTTGAGAGATTAATTTGTTTATTCCAATCTTTTCCAGTTCGTGCAAGAAATATAGTGCAAGGTTTTAATAGTGTCTTTATTGGTATTGGTGAACAGTTTGAACTTTTTATTCAGGCTGGAGAGATGGGTTTTAAAGAAACAAGCACTTATGTAAAATTATCCAGCATATACACTTATAATTATATTCAATGTATGTTCAAATTTTTACGTAATTCATATAAGTGCTTTTTCTATTATATTTTAGATTTAATTGGAAAAATTTTTTACATTCCATTTAGTTTATTATTTTGGTTATCTAAAAACTTTTTTGGTATTGATTTATATCCACTTGAAACAAGATTATGGAAATCTTTAGAATTAATAAACGATTTCGTTTTTTCCATTGTTGGATTTCATATTATTCATTTTCCACAAAAAGTTAGAGAAGACTGTTATTCTTGTATTAGATTAAGTGGCAATACTGTTAAAAAACAGGGTGCTGTTGTTTCTCGCACATTTAATAAAGATATTCCTGAATTAATTAGTGGTAATATTACAAAAGTTGGTCTTGCAAGGATAAGAAAAGGTGTTCGTCAATGGGATGAAGTTCTTGCTACAAATCCAAGAGAACCCCATAAAGTTGAATAATTTATTATATTATATTCTAATATATTAATAATATAATAGAATGGATTTTTTAAAACATATTTATAATTTTTTATTTACTGAAAATAGTTATGCTTATTATATTTTATTATCATTTATTTCATTTCTAATCATTTATTTTGGATTATTGAAACATTTATTTAAGCCAAAAAAAACAAAAAAGGAACAATTTTTAGGTCTTGAGAAAATTCCAGACTTCTTTATTGATGGAATTAATGAAATTATTGATGGTCTTGAATCTATTGTTATGTCTATTTATAATCCTATAAAAGATTTTATTAACGATAATGTTGCTGACCCCATTATGTCTCTTATTGATGGTATTGATAGAATGATTGAGAACTTTATTCGTATTGTTTGTTTTATTAATAAAAGTGGTTCTCGATTCCGTAATTTAAGTGCTTCTTTTGAAAATATTTTTGAAGGTGTTATTGAAGAATTTGTAGCCATGGGATATGCTTTAGAACTTGGATTTACCAGCATTTCTTCTTTAGTTTATCATGTTTCATTATTTATTGAATCTTATATTAATTGTGGTGTTAAATTCTTTTCTAATTTAATTAGTTGTTTACCTTTCTATCTTTTAGATGTTCTTGGATTCATTTTATATTTACCAATTACTATTATCCTATGGTTATTTAGCACGTTTTTAGGCATGGATTTTTATGCAAGAGAAAAACAAGCATGGAATGGAATTAATAATATAAGCGACACTTTATTCCCTTATTTAGGATTTCATCTTGTTCATTATCCAAAACATATCCGGGAAAACTGTTATTCTTGTGTTCGATTGAAATCTAATGTTATCAATAAAAAGGCTGATGAAGTCGATACCACATTTACCGAAGATATTCCAGAGGTTTTTCGAAAGGCCAGTAATAAACTTCAACGGGGCGCAAATCAATTCAGAGAAGTCTTTGCTTATCCTCATGTTAGAGATCCCGAAGATGTTCATTAATTTTATATGTAATTATATATATATATAACATTAATGCCTAAAAAATGTCTACCTGGCGTCATATGTATTGAAAATATGACTTTAATACTACTTATTATTCTAATCTGCGTTGGTTTTTATGTTTGGTATATCACAAATGTTAATAAATTATCTACTTTAAACACTTATAATGATACCAAAATTGTTTCTGAATCCTCTCCGATTTTATTGCCTATTTCCAGCAAACAAGATATGTTTAACGACCCTTATAGACCTCCACTAAAAAATAATATGCATCACCCTACTGATTCTGGTGATATTAGAGGTATTCCCGTTAATATTGAAACCAGAGGACTACCTACTTCTTACCAGCAAGTTGGTATTTTAAATAAAGTTAATGATTCTAATAATAGTGATTTAATTTTACCTCTTATGGGTAAACGCACTATGGCTGGACGTGATAAATGGCAATATTATACTGTTTCCGGTTCTGGGAATTTAAATACACGTTTACCTGTCAGTGTTAATGGCAAGAATTGTAGTGGGGAATATGGTTGCGATGAAATTTATAATGGTGATGTTCTATATGTTGAAGGTTATAATGATACCTTCAGAGCTACTATTTATGAAAATGGCTCCTTTCAATACATACCTATACTTTAGACAAATTCTATCGCATATTTTATAAAAATAAACTATAGTATTATATTATAATATACTTTATTTTAGATGTCCTATTTTTATCTTGATGAAATGAACATATTGGATGAAACTATTAACTTTGATTACCCAATTAACGAAATTAATAAAAGACATATTGAAAAAAAAATTTCTGGGGTTGCTAATTCTAAAATGCATCTCGATAAACCTATTAAGGTTCAAGGCGACCCTATTATTACTCCCAGAATCTATCATGAAATTGTTCTTTCTAATAATAAACCTAATTTAAACTTTTCTGGTTTAAATCCTACTTCTTTTACTGCCAGACGTGCTTACTTATATGGACTCTTACATGATAATATTGCTAATATTACTGACCAAAATAAGGCTATCATTGGTGAATTAGTTATTGAACATCAACCTAAAACCGCTAATAATCAACGCATATTTACTTGTTATTTACTCGAAAATAGCAACAAACCTAATAATGAAATCGATAATTTAGTTTATTTTATTGCCAATAAAGAGAAAAATATTAAAGATTTAAAATTTGATTTAAATAAAGTTATTTTTAATCAAGAGGAATGTATTCATTATGAACATCAATATGACCATATTATGATTTTTACAACTCCTATATCTGTTAATAGTGAAACTGCTGATTATATTAAATCTAATTTAGCTGTTAAAACTACACTATTTGATACTTCTTCTAATACTGGCTCTACTAAAATTATCCTTTCTGAAAAAAAGAAAAAAAAAGAAATTTCTAAACCTGACAGTTCCGAAAATTTTCAAAATATAAATTCTTCTAACTCTTTCTTTGGTTTTATTTCTAATTTATTTTCTGGTAAAAAGTTGAAAGAAGGACACCAAGATATGCAAGATATTTATATTGATTGTCAGCCTGTTGGTGATAGTGATGAAACTGATGTTGCTTATACCACTATGGTTAATAGTGATACTACTGAAAATAAAAAGAATGAAGAATTCTATAAAATGATTATGAATTTCATATTATTTATTGTTATTATTGTTGTTTGTAGAGTTGCTATTCCTGGTATATATAAAGCCGCTGTTTTACAAAATATTGTTCAATGGAGATATAAAGAAGATAATAAACCTAAACGTCAAACCTATTTAGATTTTATTTACAAAGCTGATAAAAATATTTCTTTTATTCTTGGGTTTTTTACTATTCTTTATTTACTTACTTTTGCTACTGGCGAGAACAATGATATTTTTAAGGTATTTTTCATGATTTTTGCTGCTATTTCTTCATTTGGTTATTCTCTTATTCAACTTAAGAAAAAAGATTTAGAATTTTTACAAGTTGAACTTCCTGAAGAAGTTATTCAGTTAGAATACAAAGCTGATGATGAACCTCCTAAAATTGGTTTTATGGAATTACTTAAATTTCCTTTTGAATTACTTTCTATCGCTATTATACAACCTGCTTATTGGGCTGTTTTAACTATTTTCTTTTTTATTTTTGTATTATCTATTGGATTAAATGAGAATTTAACAAATAAAGGCACATGGCATATGCATGCTTTCTTACTTAATCTTTTCTTAATTACCCCTTTATCCTTTTTATTATATAAAGGTTCTTCTAATAATGATAACTAATTATAATATAATTTTTCATTTACATTATAATTACACCTTTGCACATTTAAAACGCCGACTTGGGCAAATTAAAAAACAAAAGTATAATGGTGAATTTCACACCTTACCTTACTTATCTTCCTAAAAGGAGTGTCGTAGGTATTTATTCTTTTTCTCTAAAACATTTTGGTCTTCTTTTTCCTTGTTTTTCACATTGTAAAAGAAGTAAAATATTTTTGGAAGCATTAATATCTCTATCCATACAACATAATTTACACTCGTTGGAACTACAACGGATTACGCTATGGTATTGAGACATTCTTGCTTTTCCCTTACATAATTTTTTGTTTCTGTAAAGATTTATTCTTTCAAAACATTTATGACAGGTTTTACTTGTTCCCCATTCATCTATATCCACAACATCACAAAATCGTTTCAACTCTTTCTTTAATTTTAGAATAGGAGTTGTTGGATGGTTCTTAACTAATCCATGTTGTTGGGAATAATCACCAAAACCTATTAGGGTCTTTTTATTTTTTGTGATGTTTCTACATATTTTTTCTAATGTTGCTTTTCCTCTACAATAAGAAGTAAAGTTTAATCCTCTAAAATTCTTATCACAATGGAATTGAAAAAATGTATCTATATTTGGTAAGACATATTCAAAATAACTTGACATATTTTTTGTATTACTTACTTTGAAACTTGGGATACTTTTCCATAAAGCATAATATTCCCATTCCTTATACCAAGTTTCCCTTTTCTTACAAGCATAAATCATTTTGCTTTTATGTCTATATTCTTTTGTAGAACATTGTAAGGTTTCATTATTTTCATTACAAGAAGTAAATAAACTACGCACACCAGGGTCTATCCCTACATATTGTTCATAATCAATATTTTTTATTTCCTTTGTTTTTACTTCTTTTGCTTTTGGTTTATCCATTGTAATTACACCACATTTCCCATCAGTAAAAATAGTATAGTGAAATTTCTTATGCTCTGTTTCATATTTTTCAATGTTAAATAAGTTTAACCAGTATTCTCGTTTCTTTTCATCAAAATCTTTACAATTTTGTTGTTTGGTTAAATATGAAATTATATCATTTAGAGCAGTAGAGCATATTTGGACATTATCCATTGTAAATGAATTCTTATTTGGTAATAAACTAAATACTCTTACTCCTTTTGTATTTTTATGTTTCTCAAATTCTTTCAATATCTTATGATATATTTTTATGAAATGAGAAGAGTATTTAATTATATTAGTTTCAGTAGGAATATATTTTAACCATTGTTTCATTGAAAGAATAAAATAATTTTTTCCATTATAATTTTTATCATAAATATCTTTACACCATTTATAAATAATGCTTTTCCTTGTTTCACCAGTTCTCAATTCTAAATATTTAGAAAAACGCTTATAAAAATTAAGTTTCAAATGGTTCTTCGTCATTGTAAATTGTTGTTTATTCAAATTATTTATCATCGCACCCATTTTATCTCTAAAAGGTAATTCTTTGAGCAAATGAGAAAAATGTGAAAAGGATTTATACATTTCATCTTCTTTGTCAATGGTAGATTTTCTATTTTTCATTACAGAAACATAACAAGAAGCGTTGTAAAAAAAATTTTGTGTAAGTTCAGGTAATTCTTTATTCTCTTCTAATAATCTTGTAAAATGAAAGTTCAATAACTTATATGATAAGAAACTGATTTTATTGATGTTATAAACTATGTCTTGTATCCCTTGTTTCAAATAATTATTTTTACATAAACTATTCCAAGACATTTTGATACAAACAAAATCCGTGTCCTTATTTCCCTCAATCCTTTTGGAAACATCGTTCCTCTTTTTCTTAACTTTGGGAAGTTCCATTTATACATATACTAAAGAAAATATTTTAAATAGTTATTTCTAATTATTTAATTTCCTAAATATTTTCAATATTTGTATTTTCTAATTCTTTTTGTTTCTTTTTTTCTTTTTGTTTCAAATAAGCATTTCGTCTATATTCTTTAAGTTTATCTGGTTTTTCTTCTGCTAATTTTTTTAACCCTTCTTTTGCTTTTTCCTTAACATAATCTTTATTTTTTTCATAATAAGATTTTCGTGAATTATTATAGTTTTCTAATTGTTTTTTTAATTTTTCATTTTCTTCTCTCAATAATAGATTTTCCTTAATGAGTTCTTCGTTATTCATTAAGATAATATAATAAATTATTTTTATATAATTTTCACTATATAAAAATCGGCGTTTTAAATGTGCAAAGGTTTAAAATACTGATGCACTTCCTACATCCTCTGCTACTGGCTTAAATGTGGTTGATACATATGATGCCATATCACTCTTTCCAATTGGTGCCATTTGGTCTACTACTTGCTCTTCCAATGTTTCTTTCTTTGGGGGATTCATATTTTTCATTTTTTCGTCCTTCTTTGCTTGTGTTGGTGTATGTTTCATGATTATTGCCTTTCCAGTTGTCTTGCAACAACGTCTTAATAATTCATATGCTACAAATACAAACAATACTGCTAATACTGGGCTTACGTGTAAATACATATAAACGCCTAATATAAATAAACCTACCATACCCAATGTATTATCTACTAAATTGGCTATTACGCTTGGCACTTCTACTGGTAAAACAATAAATAATACAAATAGTGCACCCAACACTTTCTCTAATTGTGACATGTTTTTGAAATTGTTCAAAAGATTCATTATATATTATACATGATGATTTTTTTTATCCATATTCTTTATTTTATTATTCAAACGCCTAATAAAAATTGATAATTCCTAAATTATTTTTATATTTGTATATTTCATCTAATGGATAGATTTCTTAAAAGTGTTCCTTCGAATAATTCCAATAAAAAAATTATTAAGAAGAAATCTAATGTTCCTACTAAAGACCCTCCCCTCGTTTTAACTAATGAATATAAATTGAATATTTGTAAACATGCATATATCGGTAAAAAAGGTTATACCATCTCTAAATCTTTATTGTCAAATGAAGATTTGGATTTCTTAAGAAAAGACCTTTTTGTTAAACCTCAAATTATGGGAACTGCTTTTGCCGTTTCTGAAAATGTCGCTTTTGCCGTTTATAGGGAAAGCTCCAATAAAATTTATATTCCTCGTTTTTATGGTGTTGCCAGATATGGACTCCCTAATAGAACTGATTTACTACCAGGTGATGATATTAATTTAACTTTTACTAAAACTCTTCGCGATTATCAAGTTAATATTGTTGACGTTTATATGAATTATATTAATAAACCCATTTGTAATAATAATGATTGTATCAATGGTGCTGGAGGTATTCTTGAAGTTCCGTGTGGTAGAGGCAAAACTATTATGGCCCTTAATATTATTTCCAAAATTAATAAAAAAACTCTTATTATCGTTCATAAAGAATTTCTTATGAACCAATGGATTGAACGTATTGATGAATTTCTACCAGGAACTAATATCGGTAAAATTCAAGGTAGTGTATTTGATGTTGATGGCAAAGATATTGTTATTGGAATGATTCAAACCTTATATGATAAAGAATTTCCACCTAATGCTTTCTCTTGTTTTGGACTTACTATTGTTGACGAGGTTCATAGAATTGGCAGTGAGCAATTTTCAAGAACACTATTTAAAACTATTACACCTTATATGCTTGGCATTTCCGCTACCGTTGATAGAAAAGATAAACTTACACGCGTTTTACATATGTTTATTGGTGATAAAATTTATAGTGAAAAACGTGAAGATGATGACCCCGTTTGTGTTAGAGCTATACGTTATCAATGTAATGATACTGAATTTAATGAAACTGAATTTGATTATAGAGGTAATCCGAAATATAGCACTATGATTACTAAACTTTGTGCATTTGGCCCTCGCTCCGATTTCATTATCAGAGTTATTCAAGATTTAGTTAATGAATTAAATGGCTCTCAAATTATGATATTATGCCATAACCGTTCACTTCTTACTTATTTACATGAATCTATTGTTAATAATAATATTACTACTGTTGGTTTTTATGTTGGCGGTATGAAACAAAAAGATTTACAAGAAACTGAAACTAAACAAATTGTTCTTGCTACTTATGCTATGGCTGCTGAAGCACTCGATATTAAAACTCTATCTGTTCTTATTATGGTTACACCTAAAACTGATATTACCCAATCCGTTGGACGAATATTGCGTGTTAAACATGAAAACCCTATTATTGTTGATATTGTTGACTCTCATGATATATTTTTAAATCAATGGTATCAACGTAAGAGATTTTATAAAAAATGTAATTATCGCGTTGTTCAATCTAACTCTAATAAATATATTGGTAATGATACTAAATGGGCTACTATATTTGAACCTAATAATTCAAATAAAGATGATGATAATGACGAGCTTAAACCCGCTAAATGTCTTATTGATACTTCCATTTTCAAAAATATTTAATTATTTAATACTATATACGTATTTAAACTTAATGCCACACACAACCATAACATATATGGTATTAATAAATAACTTGCTATTTTATTTATTGTTTGGAATTTTTTATAAGTATAATATGTAAATAACAATATTAATAATAATAATATCAATGCTCCTATTAACATTCTCCACTTAAAAAATACTGTTGTCCACATTAAGTTCAATACTAATTGTATAAAAAAATATGTCATTGGTGAACAATATGGATAACATTTTTTATCTAAAAATACTATTAACAATGCTATTGTCATTAATATATATAATGTTGACCATACTATACCAAATACATAATCCGGTGGTGTCCACGGTGCTCTATTCAACTCCTTATACCAACTATTCATATACATTATCTTACTATTTTTTTATTGTCAGTATATATTTGTCTGGATGAGGTGAATTATCTAAATTATTTACCAATTTATATTCTTTTGTCGATTCATTATAATACATTTCTACATCTCGTTTACGACATTTTCCGAAATTTATTTCTATTGCTTCTGTTTTTATTGATTTTTTTTTATCAAACGAATTTTGTCTTTTTCTATTCATATGAGTATATTATAATAATATTTTTATTATTTTTATTATTACTATTACAAAAATTATTGTAAAAAACTTTGGTATATTATAACCATTATAAAAATCTATTCCTATTAACTCTTTTATTTTATTTATCATGTATATCGCATTATATTCTTCATCGTGTTTTAATATACAATCATCGTATATATACCATGTTATAAATATCTCTATTATATATATTGATACTACTCCTAATAAGTATATATTTTTTACAAATATACCTAATATAATTAATATTGGTAATGCTATATGACATATCTCCATTAGTTTATTAATATCGTTATATATACTCATATAAAACATTATATGAATTATCAACATTAGGTATATAAAATTTTTATCATAACTATTTAATTTTTCATTTAAAAGAATATATATTAAAAGTATATCTAAAATTAATGTCATTATTGATAATATATTTTTTTGTCCCAACTTTAATTTCATT
>CEWG01185363.1_pt1 | contig 17479 bp, 33 predicted proteins | sample 361411 | NCBI WGS metagenome assembly CEWG01 (sample SAMEA2622173, study PRJEB7988) | marine metagenome | biome: marine biome (ENVO:00000447); feature: surface water layer (ENVO:00002042); material: "saline water (ENVO:00002010), including plankton (ENVO:xxxxxxxx)" | depth 5 m | reverse complement strand
GTTCATTATCTTTTCTCCACAATAGTATCTGCTAGTCCATATGCAACGGCTTCTTCTGCGTTCATGAAAAAGTCTCTATCCATATCACGTTCAAAGTCTTCATATGTTTTTCCAGCAGTGTTATGCTTAACATATAATTTTGTTAAGTTTTCTTTTAAATATTGAATCTCTTTATATCTAATTTCAATATCACTTGCCATACCTTGAGCACCACCACTTGGTTGATGAATCATTGTACGTGCATTAGGTAACAACTTACGTTGTCCTGGTTCGCCTGCTTGTGCAAGGAAAGATCCCATTGAACATGCTTGGCCCATCACCATTGTGTGAACAGGTGATTTAATAAATTGCATTGTATCGTAAATACTCATACCTGAAGTAATTACACCGCCTGGTGAGTTAATATAAAAATTAATTGGCTTTTCAGGATTTTGTGATTCTAAAAATAACAACTGTGCAACAACTACGTTAGCACTAGCATCATCTACTTGTCCATTTAACATTACAATACGGTCTTTTAAAAGCCTACTGTAAATATCCCATGAACGTTCGCCTCTTGACTCTTGTTCAACTACCATAGGAATTAACGGCATTATTTGACCTCCATCAAAGGTTCTACACTACTTACATCGTGCCAGTTTGTTTGATCACTGTTAAATCTACGTGTAGTTGTTTCTTTACGTAATTGCCCGTCTTTAACTCTGTACGTAATTAATTCTTGTTTGATAACACCTGCAGGGTCATTCTCAAATGCACTTACAAGTGGTCCGTCAAAATTACTGTTCATTATCTTCCTTCCTTAACATTATATGATTCTGGTCCAGGAGTTGTAAACTCATAACCGAATGCATTACCAACATAAACTCTTCCGTTGTATTTCATATGGATTTTATTAGTAGCCATAAAAATATTCATTGATTCGTTTACCCTAAAGTTGTCAACTTCTGCTTCTGCAACTTTATCATTATTTGTGCATGTTACTATACACTTATTTTCGAATACTTCTTTCATTTTACTCCTAATAGTTTTAAATTTAAAACAAAGTTCTCTACCATTAGTTTAACACATATTGCCTTTAATGTCAAGTGATTTTTGTCCAATTCAGCAACATGCATAGCCATAAGATTAAACGCTTCATCTTCTGATATGTTCAGTTGACCCCAATCAATAGGGTCAACTGTATCTGCTTCAAGAGCAAGTTCTTTTAGTATCTTCCAATCATCCAACGTTTATTTCCTCTACGTCTAATGGTGTAAAGTTGATCTGCTCAACACTTACACATTTGTAAGGACCAGGTGGACAAGCATTAGTATGAATGTGTCCGTGAACGTTTAAGATACCGTCTTTGAACCTATGAGATTCATTAAGTGTTTGTTCATGCATTGGAGCATGACTTAAAACCATTCCAGGTAATTCACCCCATAACTTGATGCTTTTAAAAAACGGAGCAAGAAACTTTGGGTTATCGTGGTTACCTAATATTAAATGTTTCTTACCAGGCAACTTTGCAAAGTTTGCTTCTAACCAGTCAACTTTGTTTTCACCAAACAATACATCACCTAAGTGAAAGATAGTATCTTCGGGCTTCACAACACTTACCCAGTTGTCCATCATACACTCGTTCATTTGTTCAACAGAATCAAATTCTCTCACAGGCTTACCAATGTAATCCTTAAATGAAAGTATAAGTTCGTGGTTAAAGTGAGTATCACTAATTACGAATGTTTTAGGCATAGTGGGTTGACCTTCTATTAAATGTATAACTGTATTATACCATCACTATAGTTGAAAGTCAACCACTATTGGTTAAATTAATGTAAAGTATTTTCTTGATAGTCTTGTGTTACGTCAATGCCAAAAACTGAAACGCACATATTTACAATCTGTTCTGGCACATCTTCTTCTTCTTTACCGTCAGGTATAAACAAACCTTTAAGTTCACCGGATGATGAAATTATCAATCCCCAGTCGTCGTCTTCTAATGCATCTTCAAATTCTACTTTCTTAGTTATTTGCTTTGTCATAAGATTTCTCCTCTGTGGCTTATATTGTATTTATGGATTGATTAAACTTTATAAAGTTTAACGTAATTTAATTTTGTTTCGTTTACTTCAAATAAACGATTCTTATCATGAGCCTTTACTTTGGCTTTGAACTTTCTATGTTCTCCTACTGGAATTTCAAACTTATTCCAAAAACTTATAAGATTGCCCATAACATTAGCAGTATAAGCATGACGCTCATAGTGACTACTGTAGTACGTAGACATGATTTCGCAAACACCTTCAACTGATTCACCTACACCTCCTATATATTGACTGTCTCGATATTCTGTACGTATCTTTTTCTTAAGAGTATTTTCGCCTGTTTCTCTAGCGACTAATTCAGGAACATATGCTAGTATTCCTAGTTTATTAAAATCAACTTCTTCTAATGTTGCTGAATGTATAATATCTTTTTGAAAGTCTGATAATGTATCGCCAATAATTCCAAAAGTATATCTCCTGAAATGCTTGATAGCATCGTTGACAGCATCGTAGTCTTCGCTAGTTACTGTAAACGGTTTAAAATCATTAGGGCGAAATTCTGGACGTAATTGAAACTTCAACATTTCTTTATTACTAAAAATTGTAGGATTGTCTTCTGAAAACCTACGTGTATCTTTTACATAACTACCGTTAATACGTTGTGCGGCATATGCATTTGCTAGTACATCTTGTGTTCTATATAATACCGGTGCGTGATCTCTCATGTTTGCCTCTTTTTGCCTAATTGTTATATACGATTATATATGATTATATACGGTTTGTCAACCTATAAGATGTCGTCTGCTACACCTAGGTCAACCAATTGCTTGGCTGTGTAGTATTGATCTGAAGGATTTTTAATAAACTTGTTACGAACTTCTTGTACACTCATGCCTGTCGCTTCTTTTAAAATTTGCAAGCATCTTGCTTCACAGTTTTGATTCTCTTTCATTTGTGCTCTTATGTCATGCATCTTAGCATCTAAGTTATCACTATGCTGATGATTCATAACACCTGTATTCTTACCTATGAAACGATAACCTTGTGAACCACTTGCAAATATTAAAAAGCCTGCACTCATAATAGAACCTATGCCAACTGTGCTAATATGATGATAACTTGTTTTCATTACATCTATTAATGCAAACATCTCATATAAGTCGCCGCCTGGTGTATTAAGATATAGTTCTAGTACACGTTTAGGTTTTTTTACAAGGTTAGCACTAATGATCCATTTTATTGCTTCGCTTACATTTTCATTTGTAAGTTCACCATGAAGGTAGTGAATATCATTGTCCAGTAAACTTCTGTCTACTGCATCTACACTAGTCCAACTTTCATATTTAGGCATAATTTATTATATACGTATTTATTATATTTGAGTCCATTTATACTTACTTAGATTATTTGCTTCGCAATAACGTACAAAAAGACCTATTTCTCTACCGTGTGCTTCAATTTCCCAAGGCTGATCCCAATAGTTTGTTTCGTCTGGATTATATGTCTTGCCCATCCAAACATGCTTGTCAGGACTAAGTTCACGTTTAGCATATTGCTTTACATGTACCATTTCATGAGCAACTGTTTCTAGCACTGCTCGTAGAGATTGTGTTTTATCAATTTCTAATTCAAATGTTCTATTGTTATCTTCTTCTAAACAATATCCCATTGCACCAGTAGGTTTACATAAATTTACAGTAATATCTAAATTCATTCTTGGCATAAGTGTTTTCACACAAAATTCAACCATAGCATGGACATGCTTTTTTTGTGATTTAGAACCGCCATTTACATCGACAAATATCATGTTTTCTCCTACTGTATATATTATTAGTATATACTAAAATAGGGCGAATGTCAAGTGTTTTGGTTGTATCAAATACGGTAAGTTACGCGGCCTTTTGTAAGATCATAAGGAGTCATTTCTATTTTTACTCTATCTCCTGCTACTATTCTTATTTTATTCTTACGCATTTTACCGCCAGTGTAGCATGTAATTATATGTCCGTTTTCTAGATCTACTTTGAACATTTGGTTGGGCAAAACTTCAAGGATTTTTCCTTCTGCTTCTATAATGTCTTTTCTACTCATTCGGGTTGGGTAATGACTACAACGTTCTGGTCGTCTGCTTTTGCCTCATCTGGTTTTGTTATAATAATTGTACCTTTATCACCTACATCAAACTTTAACTTATCACCGACTTTCCAGCCTTGTGCTTCTAAAATTGCAGGCGGTATTACCATATTAACATTTTTTTTATCGCCAGGTATATCTTGAAATATATCTTCTGCTTTGTATTCAAAAGTTTTTAGTGCCATACTGTATTTACCTCCACTGTGGTCCTCTTACCCAGCCAACTAAACTGTGTCGCATACCTTTAGTTACAGGTCTTACTCTGTGCCATGTATAACTAGGAAATAAAAGAACATCGCCTTTCTTAATTTTTAATGTGTGTACACGAGGCTCAGCAACAGGAGAGCCACACTCTATTTCAAACTCGCCGCCTTCATAATCTTCAGATAGTAAAATACTAAAACTAATTTTTCTAATGGTTTCTTCTAATTCACCAATGAAATGATCTACATGCCAATCATACTTTTGTTCTTTCTCACCATCATACTGTGTAAACTGTAGAGGTTCAATTACTTGATGTTCAAAACCCCATTGGGCTTGTTCATTGGCTGAGTGTACGATATCAAAAATGTGTTGAAAGAGTGGTTCAGATTTTTCATTTGCATCAATCCAACTTACATCACTGTGTCTTTTATTCTTTGGATCTTTTTCTGCTGACTTTGCTTTTTCTACTTCTGGTGCTAAGTCGTAAACCATGTCTATCCATTTTTGTTCAAATGGTTGTTCATTAAAATGAATAAAAGCCTGTTGTCGTAACATTAAGTTTCCTTTTCTAATTTAGGATGCGGTTCCCTGTCGTGGAAAACATCTCCGGCCAGTGCTTGAATATCTACTATTAATTCTTTAATTAAATTTTCATCACGCCTACTTTTAGGAGTATCATACTTCGCTCTTCGAAGTTGCATACTTTTTTCGTACATTACTGAAACTTTGTCACATAGTTGACTTATCTTGTGTTGCATATTAAAACTCCATATCTGCCGCTACAATATAACGGCTTTCGGTTGATTGTAATATTCCAGGACGATGCCAAACTTTGCCTGGATATATCATCCAGTGTCCTGTACTCCAAGGAGCAATATATTGACCTTCTGCATTAATACCATTTGGTGCTAGTTCTGTTCCTGCTGTTTCATAATGGATTACATCTTTTGGTAGATGTAAGTAGTATACTCCGCTTACTGTTGTTGTTTGCGTATTATGATTATGATGATGCCAAAGTTTATCTCTATCTTCACCAGGTAAGCATGTTTGAAATGCCCAAGACTGTACTTGCTTTATAGATACTTCTCTTTTTAAATAAGAAAAGCAAGACCAAATAAAACTCATCTTTAGATTTATAAAGTCCTCTGTGGGTGTGCCAAACACATTCCAATCAGTTTGATATTTTGGACTATTTTTCCAATATCTACCGGCTTCAATACCTGTGTTAATTTCAAGCATCATACGCTCACGGGAACTTTGATCGATCAAAGCGTTCCAATCGTAATATTCGTGAACATCAAATGTCATATTTTATCCTTGTTACTTTTAGTATATAAGATTTTTGGTAAAATGTCAACTATTTTCTTTTCTTGGATTTTGGTCTAGTCACTGCTACAGTTGCACCTTTACGTGCTTTCTTTTCTGCTTTTTCTTTGACTTTTGCATTTTGTGCATTTTCATCATATTGATGATCAACTCTACCACCAGGTAAATCGGCGGCAAATAACGTTTCAGTAGTTGTTTTGTTATATCCCCAGCGTTCATGCGAAGCCCCTTCTTGTACTTTAGGTCTTTGGGGTATACCTAGTAATCTTTTTAAATCCTTCTTTTCTCCACATTCAGGGCATTCATCTGGCTTTTCTTCGTAACGAAGTACCTCGTCCCAGAGGTTGTTACACTGCTGGCAATGATATGGATAGATTGGCATAATTCCTCCTGTAAAATATATGTGTATTTAATTGATAAATATAGTAGGAGGGCTTAGAATGGACTTTTTAGGATTAGTTAGTGATGTTGGATTTCCGATCGCAGGGGCGATAGCATCGGGTATCTTTGTATTCACAACTTTAAAGTTTATACTAAGCGGAGTTACTGGATCCGTAAAAAGTCTTAAGGGCATTATAATGGGACTTGATAATCGTGTTCAAACTATGAACAACGACCTAGTTAAAATAGATACACTTATGAGTTATGCTTTGAGTGTGAAGCCTAATGTAGACAGAATTGCCGCAAACGAAGGTAAGGATGATGCACGTCGTGATTAAGGAGAAAAACAATGATGTGGGTAGACTATACAGTAGATCAAGCAGGAGAGAATTTTACCGTTAGAGGAGATTGGCCCGGAGAAGTAATGGGCCTAATGAAAGACGGCACTAAGAAAGAAAATTATTTATATAAGCCAGGTGATGTTTTTGTTGTTAACAAACATGGTTGGCTAATTAAAACAAACGAACTTGCCGTGTTTATGGCAAAATACGAAGAAAGTAAAAAGAACAAGAATGGATCTAGCAACAGCGATTAGTGAGTACGGATTTCCCATCATAGCGGCAATGGGTCTCGGCTATTTTGTCTACTATGTTTGGAAATGGGTAACCACTGAAATCGATCCTGTCTTAAGCGATGCAAGCAAAACATTAATTGGTTTGATTGATCGTATTCGTATGTTAGATAACGATATGATACGTCTAACACAGAAGTTAAATATGGTATTAGAGTTTAAAGAACAGTATGAAAAAATGACTGGGAAAAAACTCGATTTAGATCTTGACACTATAGAGAGAGTGAAAAAGGAAATTCAAGATGTCAAAGTCACTAAGCGCCGAAAGTGAATGTGAAACGTGTGGCCACAAGTGTCACAGAGATAAAGACTGTCCAGAGTGTGCTAACGATGTATGCTTCAGATGTAAGTGTAAAGACTGTGTAACTGATTAGTCTACTGGCTTGTAAAAATCTTTATCACGTTTACCTAATAACTTTTCTTTAATTAATTCTATTTCAGTTTTAGGCTTTTCTATAATTTGTTTCTTAGGTATATCAAAACTAGGTTCTTTTTTATTTCCATAACGATTTTCGTGTGCTAATTGTGCATCTGCAATTCTACGTTTCAAACTATCTACACGATGTTCTAGTTGTAAACAGTACTCTTCCATTTCCCAATTTATTTGTTTTTTAAACCAACCAAACATTATTTTGTTGTGGCGATGAACACGCCATTCCAATCTTTAGGTAAATCTTGTGTTTTCATATACTCACAGCGTTCTATCCACATTTTATAGTAACCTTCCATTTTTCCATCAAAGTGTTTTTCAATCTTTTGTGCAATCCATATTGCTTCATCAAACTTTTGTGCTTGATATGCTCTGTGCATATCTTCGTGATAACGTTTTGTTGTGCGCCAAGCAGGCTTAGTATCGTCTAGCACTGTCCATATGCCAATGCCTACACTTTTACCTTTGACTGCTAAATCGTCTACCTTTAGGTAGAAGAATTCATCTTTTGTCGCTTCATATGTATTTTCTCCAACAAGTAATACACATCCGTATTCTTTACATTTGCTTTCAATACGAGCGGCTGTACTGACTGCGTCTCCAAGGACATCGTAACTGTGTCTTTGTGTACTACCCATTTCGCCCAAATAACCAAGACCAGTATTAATGCCAGCCCCCATCCCAACGGGTGGCCTGCCTTCGCTAGTAATTTTCTCATTAAATTTCTCCACTGCTTTAAGCATATCTAATCCGCACCTTACTGCTGTCTTTGGATGATTGGGATCATCAATAGGTGCATTGTGTATGTGCATACTTGCATCGCCAATATATTTAATGACCATGCCGTCTGCATCTAGTATAGGTTGCGTAATTGCATCCATATAGCCATTCATAATTTTTGTAAGGCCTTTTACATCATCACCAAATGATTCACCTAATGGTGTAAAGCCTCTTAGGTCTGAGAAACAAATTGAAACTTCTTTCTTCATACCTTCTTTAATTAGTGCAGGATTCTCTTGAAGCATACGTACGACTGTTGGTGACGCATATCCTGCAAACTGTTTTTTAATTTCTTGCTTTTGAAAGTATTCGCTTACAAAGCGATTAAACACTGCATGTAAACCTACAATCAGAACCGTAAGGACCGGAAAAGTGACATCCAGCAAATAAAGGTGGTTTTGCCAAGCGTATAATGCACTGTAAGCAAGGCCTCCAGAAAACAGAACAATAGCACCACCAACTATGTAGTAGGGCGTAAAACGTGCTAACAAGACTAAAAGAAAACCTATTACTGCTGTTGTTAGTAATTCTGCTAACAACGCCCAATAAGGTCTTTGTATTTGATCTCCGTCAATTACTGTTTGTAATGTTACTGCCGCAGGAATGTAGTTAAATTGAGGCCCTGTTGGGCTTGCAATCATGCCTCCTATTCCTTCTGCCTGTGCTCCTATAATAACTGTCCGGCCAGCGACCATACTTAAATCATCACTGGCCGCACTAATAGTTTCGAATTGCTTGTTCCAACGCAACCAAATCTGTCCGTTTGGATCAGTTTTAATAATAGGATAGCCTGGTACTCGTATTGCTTCAATGCCGCCACCTGCTTCTTTTACTTGATAACTTGGTGCGCCAGTTGAAACACGAATTACTTCTACTGCTAAAGCAGGATACGTATCATCCTGGATACGCATAATGAGAGGAACACGGCGTATAACGCCATCAATCTCAGGTGATGTGTTTATAACCCCAACACCGTCTGCATTGTCTCCTAGCAGTGGTATAGGTCCCAACATTCCCGGCCATTCAAACATATATGGCATTGGGTTACCTATTTTCGCAATACCTCGCGGGACCGAGTTGCGATTGACTTGGGTAGTTCCTGCTTGTGCAATTACTACTCCGTTGCCCGCAAGTGCTTGGGCCAAGTCCATGTCGCCGCCTAACCTATCGACCTCTGACATTAGAATTGGGAGTACTATAATACCCGCACCTGCTTCTCGAAGTTTCCAGATTATATCTGCCAGTACTTCTCGCTTCCAAGGCCATTGCCCATACTTTTCAATGGCTGTTTCATCGATAGCGACTACTACAATATCTTGGGACACTTGTGGTTGATCAGTGGTTTGTAGTATATCGAATTGCTTCAACCGGAGCGTTTGGACAATGGTGCTATCACCATAATGTATGCTGATCATAACTATAGCCGTGATAAAGGCTACTGCCCAATGCGTGATATACTTGCTCATACTGTATTTATCGGTCTACTGATTAGTGACTTTATCTATGGCTTCTTTAGTCCATTTGTTTTTCTTAAAGTCTCGTTCTTTAAATGGTAGTGCAGACCTATCTACACGAAGTACTTTGGGACATTGGTACTGCTTTAATGTACTAGCAAATTCTCTAGTGCTATCTGAGCATGTATAAAAACACATAAGATCTTTTTTAACTATTTCTTTATGTACTATTGAGCAAGACATCATTCCTGCCATTGCTAATTCAATGATCATATACTAGTGTAGTCTCCGGGTTAACTTTTACTGGTTTGCAATATGCTGTAATTCTGTGTTCTGGCGGAACTAAATGCTTGTTTCCATAATTTCCATATTGTCTAGGTATACGTTTAGCATAGTACTGACAAACATCAATACTTCTAAAATACATAGGGCCAGGTTGCTGTTTTGCATCTTCTCCTGAACCTATAAGGACAACTAGTATAAAAGCATGTATCATTTATTAATCCCAAATTGATTTTGTTCTAGTCTTTTTAGTAGTTGGTTTAGGTTTCTCTATTTTAGCAGGCATTTCTTCTATTTCGGTTTTTGGTTTCTTTGTTATTTTCTCTTTTGGTTTTTCTCTTTGCTCTAATTGAGCCTTGAACATTTCTCTAACTTCTGGTGCATTGTCTGTCTGTGCTAAAAACATTAGTATCCCACTCCAAGAATTGCCTTTGAATATTAATTGCTTGCCTTTGTAAAGTCTTGCTTTACCGTAATCGTGTACATATACAAAATCATTAAATTCGTATATCAATTACATTACACCTCTTGCCTTTGCCGCTAGTATAATTAAAGTAATTAGAAATCCACCTAATACTAATACACCAAAACATACTGCGACTATCTCTAATGCTTTTCTGCGTCTTTCTTCTTGATCATAAATTGCTTTTTGTCTTTTCTTACGTATGTCTGCTTCGGTCTTAATTAATTCGTCCCATGCACTTGGACCACGTGTTACAGAAATAATATTTCTAAGTTCTTCACGCATATCTTCTGCTTTTTTCTTAGCCATAAAGATTTGCATTGCTTCTTCTTCTACCGAACCTGCTTGGAATAGTTTCTTAAACAATGGAGGTTTCTTGTTATACTCTTCTGCTTTTTTAATATCACTAACTGCACCCATCCAACGTCCTAAGTCGCCGGCCATGCTTTCGATATCACGACCTACCGCAAATCCTTTTTTAATTGTGTTGAATGCCGCTGTAGCCCCAGCGATAGCGGTTATTGGATCAATCATGTTATTTGCCCTTTCTGAAATGAAGTAATGATTAGTAGAAGCCCTCTACCTTACTAATAGTATTTATTCGGTCGCTAGAAAATTATCCCATTCGGCTTCACTTGCACCTGTCAAAATTAATTCTAAGATTTGATTGAAGTCTTCTGCAATGCCTACCATGATAGCAAGGACACAAAATAAAAACAAAAAGATTATAGGACTCAATAATATTAACCACCAATAGGTTCTAAAAATTCCATGTCCATGTTCTTTACGGTATGCTCTTTTTTTAGCAAACCAATATACAATCTTTTTAATAAAACTTTTTATTCCGCCAACTACACGTTCGCCGATAAAATGTCTAATAATTCTTATTGTAATTAATATGGGACTACTAATGACGTCGAACAACAGAAGTGCAATGTCGACTACACTGTCTACTACATGATCTATGGTCCACCATTCTTTGAACCGTTGCCAGCGACTCTTCTGTTCCATACTATATTTATATTAGTTTTGTGTAACAGTGATGCCACAGCCGTTTGCATTTGTGCATGTACCTGTGATGTTGTAAGTTTTGTTTCCGCTTGCTGTTTGATCTAAATCTAAATTATATGCACCGCCTGCATTTGTTAGATCAATATTTGTTGTGTGCGATCCATATCTTTGAAATACATCTACAGTGTGTCCGTCATCTAAAACTATGTCTGCAAATTGAGTATCAGTGTTGCCACGTTGTAATAGTTCAACATTATTGTCGTCGCCAGTTATTTCTATGAAGCCATCGTGTTGGCCTCCGCCACGTTGTGTATGTTTCACATCGTTGTCATCACCTGTGATATAGTTTGCAATGTGTAGGCCGCCCTGACCGTTATCATCTGTTTGATAACTTGCAAGATTATTGTTATCGCCATTGACTACCCAATATACATCATTGTCGCCAGTTTCGCTTGTATCTACATTGCCTGATTCATGTTTGCCTTGCCATGATTTAATATTATTTGAATTACCATTTACTGTAACTCTATTAATGTTACTATCTTGGTTGTGTACTTGTATGTCTATACTGTTGCTGTCACCGTTTAAAACTTCTGTATAAAGTATATTACTATCACCATTGTCTACTGTAACACTAATTTCATTTTGTTCATCGCCACCATTTCCTATTTCAGTGTGTGTTACATTACTATTACCATCGATGTTTACACTTATATCATTGTTGTTACCGTGATTGTCTATTGCACTTATATTTGAATTACCATCTTGTGTAAGGCTTATTATTTGATTACCACCATGTGTCCAAAACCCTGCACGATTAAAATTACCCTCTTGGGTCAATGTTAAAGTTTTGTTGTTGCCACCTAAGTATGCATCACCACTAGTTGTGTTTAGACTACGAACAGAATTGTATTCGCCGTCTTGAGTAATAGTGTAGTCACTATTATCTCCTACTTGTTCAATATAAAGATCGTTTGCTAAACTACTGACCGGTTTGAATAATGTCAATAGTATTATTAGCCGAACTGCCCAATCGGTAATCATATAATTCAAAATCTCCCTGCTGTATGTTTAAAGAATATCCATATTCTTGATGCATACGTAGTTGTATTGTTCCTGCTCCACCGTTATCTTCTCTACGCCAAACCCAGTTTGGATCTACTTTGTCTAATCGTATTCCAGTTTCAGGATCAAATCCGTATATAGTAGTATCTGGTTTAAGTAGTTTGGCATTCGACACATCAAGAAAGTCTTTAAACAAAGCCGTAAGTGCCAAATTCAATTTATCTAATAAGTCGTACAATAAATCTCCTAGCATATAATCTGTTTCGTCTAATGCAGTTACCCAAAGTGTATCTGTGCTTTCCCCTAGTATGTCTGTGTCTAATCCATCAAATTCTAAATAGTCTACGTCAAGAAAGTCTGCTAATTTTTTACGTCTAATACGTTCCTCTTCTTCGGCTTCCCAAATTGGTTTCTTCTTACGTAGTATTAGTAAGTTGTTTATTTCATCTTCAGTTACATCAATAATAATCGGAGGAGTAGGCTTACGCATACTATGAAGTGTTGATGTTGCTTGAAATGCTTGATTCATAATTACCATGCCCGCATCTGTTTCTACAGTAATCTCTCCGGTATAACACATACCTGCTGTATTACAACTTGGTAAAAGTGTAATCATACTTCCGCCAAACTCATCTACGTTCATAATAAAGTCTGTACCACGTACACCGATTGTTGCACTTGGCGTTCTAATTTTTACATTTTGTTTATATCTTTTTGCAATTTGTCCGCTTGCATAACGTACTGTTCCTAGGCTGGCTTTTAAACTTAAACTTCCTATATCGCTACTAGGATCGTATACAAATTCATCTATAACTAATCTTGATTGCTCTGTCAATTCAACTTGCGTTTCATCAACAAAGTTGATACGCATAGTTCCGTTTGCAGTTACGGCTTCGTCCATGCTTTGTACACCAACGCCTACATCACCGTCGATGATTACACTAGCACCACGTTCTAAAACACCTGATCCTTTAATCTGATCAATTGATCCTATATCTTCACTAGTAGCGAATGCTGTTGAAACACTCGCTACTAAAAATATTGTTATTGCAACTGATTTAATCAGATTGTGTAATGTTAACATTGTTGTCATGCCCTGTCATATCCAAGTCAACTTTATTATCATTAATTCCGCTTTGGTCAACTTTAATAAAGTTACCTCCACCTGTAACATCTACACTAACTTCATGCCCTGCAACATCACCATCGCCTGCCATATCTATATCTAAAAAGTTACCGCCTGCCGCTGATGCATTGCCTGTAGCCTGATCACTGTAAGTTGTTGAACTTGAAGTACTACTGTTGTTCATTACTACAGTAATTTTTCCTGATTCACCATCTACATCAGTTTGTACAACACTACCATCGCCTGTGATAGTAAAGTTTGCAACTAGATCCTGTGCATCTGCACTTTCGCCTATATAGATATCAAATAAGTTTGAGTTGCCTGTTGTTGTGATGTTTAAAGTTACAGTTTCACAGTTCGTACCAGACGTGTCATCACAAGTTAAGTCAACTTCGTTGTTGTTTCCTGTAAACTGCCAAGTACCAGTGTAATTGTTACCTTTGATTTTGGCGTCGATTTTGTTTAAATTACCTGTTTGTGTAATTGAAAACGTCATATCGTCACCGTCGAGTAAAGCGTCAGTTGTACTATCACCAAACTCGTTGTTTGACCCGTCTTGTGTTATGTCTAAGTCTAAAGTATCACCAATTTGCTCAATATAAATCTCGTTGGCTACCGCGGACTGTAGGCTAAACAAGGCGAGTGCTACTATTAAAAAGTATTTTTGTATTATCTTTTTCATGTATGTCCCTCATTAATTGTGTGGATTGCTCATAGGCCGACAAAGATTATTTGCACTACACGCTAGTCTCGCATCAGGCCATTTTTTTAATGCTTCATTAAGTTTTAATGGTCTTAATTCTGGCAAGCCTATATCAACTTCTGGTAATAGCGTCTGCTTTATAGTCTTATCTTCTTCTTTGAACTTCCACAACCCTTTTTCTTCACCTTCATATATAATCTCAACTACACCTGCTTCAATTGCCGCTCGTACAGCATAGTTGACTGGTTCGTTAACAGAGTAACCTGTCTCCGACTCTATCAATTTAGTCCCCAAATCGAGGAATCTAAAAACGTCCGCTCCGGACCTTGAACTTGCAATAGTTTTTTCTGTTGCAATGCTCAATAGCACTTTGCCACTACTGACTGATACTACTCTCATTACTATTGTAACGGTATCAATCCTGTACTCAGTTTGTGCTCCAACACCTAAGTATCTTGCGCCAACTCCACCCATTGCTACGTTACTATCGTAACCTATGATACCACCTTCTAGTATCAATCCTGCAAACACCATTGGTTTTAGTGCTCGAGGACCATTAGGTAAGTCTTTTTCGTAAACTTCACGGGTATTTCTAATTAATTGTCTTTCTTTAATTAGATGATCCATACCCACTCTTTCTACTGGTTCAAACCAAGATTCGTTGCCTACTTCTGCTAATGCCTTAATTACCCAAACTTCTGCACCTTGTGTTACTGCACTAGATAGGTTCGCAATATTATCGGCTGGTTTACGTTGACCTGTTTTATCAGAAAAATCGTAAACAGCGACGGTCATTTTCTTCCCATCTAACTCCGGTACCTCAACAAATCGTTTTGCTAACGGAGATGGCTGTATTCTAGCATCACCTGCTTCTTTCCACGTTTCCAAAGAACTTTGCATAGTGGTTGAACAAGCAGATAGTATTACCAGTGTGCCTATAAGTATTAATGCTCTTATCAAAAGTTAAACTCCCCCGAACCAGGTATTGAAATTGTAGTAGTGGTTCCATCTTCCTCAACAACCGTTAAAGATATTTCCCCAGTAGTTCCATCCTTTACCCAACTAATCTGTGATCCTTCTATTTCTGCTGTACCACTACTGGCACATGTAGTTTGAGTTGAATCACATTCTGCAAACATGGCATCTACCATTTGTTTACTTAAAGTTGCGTAAATTCTTGATTCGACATTCCTAACAAACTTGTTCAAGGTAGTATTATTAAGTTCTCTTTCAATTCGAGCCGCCTCTGATTTTGCCTCATCTTCCCTTTCCTTCCTTCTATTATATTGTAGTTGTTCAACACTTAAAACGTGTGTAGAATAACCATTTCCATAATGGAAAGCAGGCGATTTGAATCCCCAAGATAGTTCAGCATAAGCAAAGTCCGGTACTAATACCGCTAATAAAATTGTTAGAATCGTAATTTTTTTCATATGAGTTCCTTACAACTATATTTATTTCTGCTACCTCTCTATTTTTGGATTCATAGTATTTATGCTCTTGGTGTAAAAATTTTTACACCTACGCCATTTTCTTGGTGTTTATATTAGTGCAAAATAAATACTAGATGAATACACAAAATGAAGAACAAGACTACCTTTGGAAAGCACTAGATGATATATTTCCAACTAGGCTTGTTGTAGACCTCAACGAACAACTAGCAGACCTAGAACGTAGCAGTATAGTCAATGCTTTAGACGCTTGTGAACAGAATCAAACTAAAGCGGCTAAAATGTTAAGTGTTGGAAGAACAGCATTGATTGCTAAGATGAAAAAGTACGATCTAATTAAGTGAACGCCCTCACGCTCTGCTTACAATACTATTTATGCTATTTTAGGAAATAGCATGTCTTTACAAAACGTATCAACATCTTCTTCAGGAAGACCTAAACTTTTCATAACATTTGGTGTGTGAGGATTTTGCTGTTGGTTATGGCAGTAGTAATCTTGTGATGCTTGGACAAGTGCTTGATCGCCTTCGCCCTTACTAATACCAACTTCGTCAAAGTATGCTCTAAGATTATCTAGTGCTATGCGAATAATTTCTGTTGCTTCTTCGTCTGTTTTTACATTACCTGCGGCAAGCATTTTGCCAGTAAATATGTTTCTAGCCCATTCAGGTAGTTCACGTTGCTTCTCTGGTACAAAGTGTTCTACACTTTCAAAGTAACCTTGTATCATAGGATGATCTGGATCTGAACTAGGTGAAAAGTCATGGAATGCACCTGTCATCTTATTCTTACCTGCAATAACATCAAAGCCATATATTGGTGCAGGATTGTCTAGTGTTGGAAAAATACATACATGCATCATCCATAGACCTTTTGAATCTCTTGCGTCTACAACATCTATGTGAGCCCGTCTAATACTGTCGTTACGCCATACACGATTAATCCAACCGCCGTCAGCAGTATTAAAATGATCTAATCCTGGCTCTTCAAATTCTGTTGCTCTACTATCAAAAATACTAATAATTTCATCTTTACAATCTATTAATTTTTCCCAAATCATGCGTTTGGTAACTCCATCATTTGTTGAAATAGTTTTGTTGCAAAATCAAAACAGATCTTTGCTTCATCAGCCATACCATCATGTAATTTAGATCTAATATGCTCTTTTAGAAAATCATGATCTTGTTTAAATTTATAAAAGCGTCCATTACCAGGAACACGTTTAGAAATCATTTGGCCGCCACTTAGGTCGCCCATATGTCTTACATAAACATGCGCCATTACTTTATCTTTGTCTTGCATAATAGTTTTCATATGCTCAACGTACTCATTTACTACTGGACATAATGGTGGACGTTCTTTATCGCCCCCTGCCCATAGTTGTTCAAAGTCTGCCATAATAGAAGGTGCTCTGCGTAGTGCAGGTGCTCCGTTAAACAAACCATGCATCATTGCCATCGCTTCTAGTATATCATACTGTGGATGTTGGTTAAAAAGGTATGTTGCGTAACGCTCGTTACTAATTGGTGTTTTCTTGGAAAACATCTCCTTAACAAATGCTTGACGCTCTGCGTTCTTGTGATGTTCCCAAGTTAGTTCTTTTAAGTTGCTCAATTTTTTACTCTTGTTCTAGTTTAAATGCCAAAGGAAAACCGTTATTGCGACTTAACATAGTTGCCTCAACTGATTTCTGTTCGGCTATCTCATAACTATATATGCCAGCAATGGCTGACCCTTCGCTATGAATGGCTAGAGTGAGTTGTTCTGCTTGTGCTTGTGAATGTTTGAAAATTTCTGTAAGAATACTAATAACCCATTCCATTGGAGTTTGATTATCATTAAGAACAATAACCTTATACTTCTTTGGTAATAAAGTTTCCTTCTTGATCTTTTCATCAAGTTTAATATCTTCTTTAAAAGTTGCGTCTGTCATCATAAATGCTCCTTTGTTTGGGGGAGTTGTTACACTCCCCCTAGACTGTTTACTTGCTTTCGCCTTCGATTGTAAGACC
>CEWG01044187.1_pt1 | contig 17500 bp, 17 predicted proteins | sample 361411 | NCBI WGS metagenome assembly CEWG01 (sample SAMEA2622173, study PRJEB7988) | marine metagenome | biome: marine biome (ENVO:00000447); feature: surface water layer (ENVO:00002042); material: "saline water (ENVO:00002010), including plankton (ENVO:xxxxxxxx)" | depth 5 m | reverse complement strand
CGATAATATTTTAATATGATTTATATCCACTAAATCATACCTCCATCTACTCTCAATATTTGGCCATTAATATAGTTAGATTTATCGGAAACTAGAAATAACGCCAAGTCGGCAATTTCCTCTGGTTTACCTACTCTTTTTGATGGTAATTTTTTTATTATATCTTCTAATTTTTTTGGATCTGTGGATGTCTTCATCATATTTGTATCTATTAGTCCTGGTGCAATTACATTTGACCTTATATTAAAAGTTGAACATTCTTTAGATAAAGTTTTTGAAAATTTTTCTAGAGCTGATTTTGAAGCTGTGTAAACTGACCTCCCAATAGGAGCATCATAGGCTGCTGAAGATGAAATATTAATTATATTTCCTGACTTATTTCGCATCATATTTTTAAGTATTGTTTGAGTAAACAAAAATATAGAAAAATAATTAATTTGAAATATTTTATGTAAATCAGTAGCTTTGGTCATTTGAATAAGACTTGTCAAATTTGAACCTGCGTTATTGATCAAAATATCAACTTTTTCAAATTTTTTGGCAATTTCACTAGATGTATTTAAAACATCTTCTTCATTCTCCATATCACAAAAAAAATTATGAATATTCATTTTATTTTTTTTCATAATAATTTTACATTGATCTAAAAATTCCTGATCTTTAGATCTAGTACATGAAATTATATTGCATGAATTTTCAGAAAATTTTTTTAATATAGCTAATCCAATACCCTTGCTACAGCCTGTAATAACTGCAGTTTTATTTTTTAAATTCATTATTTGACAAAATCGTCTTTTGAAAATATTTCTGAAGCCTCAGCTGGTTTAAAAATTGTTTGACCTTGTTTAGTCATAAATTTTTTTATAAAACTTTTGTCCTCTCCTGCTAAACACAAATCACTATGATTTCTAAAATGTTTAATTCTAAAACCATAATCAACTATTTCTTTTAAAGATTGTTTGAATATATTTCCAATTTTTATATGAACATATGGACAGACCAAAACGTCTCCTATTGGCGTAATATATAATCTATTAACTGTTGTGCAGCCCAAAATACCCTCAAAGCTTTTGTCAAACGGATTCCATATATTTCTGACTAAATTTTTATATTCTTTTCTAATTTTTCTTAAATATTCTCTATCTTTGTCATCACATATAATTTCTTCTGCTTTTTGCCACATGCCAGCTGGAACTGCCACATTAAGTAATGTCTTATATTTTTGATCTTTTGAATAATCTAATAATTGTTTTAAGTGATCAGTGTGAGCATTGTAATGCCCAACAGTAATGTTAAGATAAGGATCGATGCCAGCTTTTTGTACATGTTTTAAACCTTCCATTGCCCTTCTCCATGAATCTTTTCTACCTCTTATTTCATCATGAATTTTTTCATCCATACTATCTATACTAACTGAGACTCTACTTACCTTAGCCTCTGCAAGTCTGTTTGCCATTTTTTCATCCAAATAGTATCCATTTGTAGTTAAATATAAATAAAATCTTTCAGGTTTAATGGCTTCTAGAACTTTAAATAATTTTTTTGGCTGAAGAAGTAGCTCTCCCCCTTGAAGATCAAACTCAAAATAGCCTAATTCATCTGCCTCGTCTGCAAGTTTTGCTATGGCATCGTAATCTAAGTATTCTTTAACATGATCACCCTTGGGTGAATTAGTGAAGCAATATTTGCATCTAAGATTACATGCATTGTTAAAATTTAAATCAATACCTCTTGTTTTTGTCCCAACTTTTCCATCATTGTATTGAACATAATCATAAAAATCTTTAAGTTTTTTTACTAAACGAGGTTTTTTTAATAATGATGATGCAATTGGCATAATATTGTAATTTACTTATTTCTAACAGAATACTTATAAAATTCATCAGGTAAAATCAAAGTAAATATAGCTTCACATGCAAGTTTTTCTTTTACAAATATATAGCCTTGAAATTTACCTATTCCCCTTTTCCAATCTAAAACATTGGTTTCTATAATAAGTTTTTCTCCAGGTAAAATTTTTTTTTTAAATAAAACTTTTTCAACACTATGAATATACATTAATTTACTTTTATAATTTGGTAGAGTGAGGATGCTTAAAGAGGCCATTTGAACTATGGATTCGATTTGTAATACACCCGGCATATTAGGATCGCCAGGCCAATGGACTTTAAAAAACCACTCATCAACTTTCAAATCTTTGAAACCATTGGATGACTTACCAGGTAATACATTTGTAGCCTCATCAATCATTAAAAAAGGATCTCTATTTTTTTGATATTCTAAAATTTTTTTTTTATCTAATTGTAATTTTTTATGATCATCCATAATTTTTAGTTAAAATTTTGAAAATATTTTTACCATCCCAAATAAAATCTATTTCTAAAGTTCTTCCCAATTCTACAATTCTATCAATTGATTTATTTTTTGAAACTTCTTTATTGATCTTAATTAACTCATTCTGATTGAAGCCATAAAAACTTAGTGTTTGCATTTTTTTGTTTAAAAATTTATTAAAATTATTCAGAGAATTTAAGTTTTTTTCAAAGAAAATACCTGCAAACCCCTTAAAATTATTTAGATTATAATTTGAGTTTATTTTAATTCTAAAAAAATTTTTTTTTTTATCATCTTGTAAAGAAATGTTTTTATAATTCATTAATAAATCATTTAAATATTCAAATCTTTTAGAAGATAGACCAAAGGAAATTTGATATTTACTTTTAACCAATTCATTTAGTTCATTCCAAAAAAGAGCAATTTTGTCTTTACTTGTTCTATACCAAAAAATTATACTCGGTGAAGAACATGCATTTTGATCCACTATAAATGTATCATTGTAAAAATTTTTTGTTATCTCTTTGATTTTGTGTTTATCTTTGTTTTGCAACTGCAAAATAGCCAGTGAATACTTATCTCCAAACATTAAATCTTTACAATTTACTTTAGTTTTAAATCTTTTAAATGATTTAATTGTATTATCTCCACCCCATATCATTCTTGCGTCTGAATAACTGCTAATCTTTTCAGATATAAAATTTTCTCTATCATAAGAAATAAAAAGATTATTTTTATGAAAATTACTCGATTTAAACTCTTCATTAATTATAGAAATGACTTGATTTAAATAATCAATATTTTTTTTTGGTATTCTTATTAAATTTGAGTTACCAGTTAAAGTTCCAAATGCAAGAGAGTACAATGGAAGAACAGCTATGTTTGCTGGAGGAACATGAAAAACTAATCCAATTCCAAAAATCTTATTACTTATGCAAAATCTTTTTTTTAAGATTTCTAAATTTTTACGTCTACACCAAAATCCGAAAGTGAAAATATCTCTTTTGCTTATCATTTTTTTATCAGACAAAATTCTTTTTGAAATTTTATCAAATGTTTTAAGTATTTTTTCATTAAATGGTTCAGATTTTAAAGTTTTAAAATTTTTATAATTAATTTCATTTGTGCTTAATAAATTTTTAACTAACATCGCTACACCCTCTTATTTCAGCCCTCTCTACTCTGCCTAATATTTCAAATTGTTTAAATTTTTTTGATTTAGAACATTTTACATCAACAATTCTTGCATAATCCTCAGTTAATATAGAATTACCTGGATAACTTTCAGGCACAGTAGAAATAAGTTGCAAAAAGCCTTTTTTATTTTTTCCAACTGAATTTAAACTTTCATCTCTAATAATTACTTTAGTGTTATCGTTCTCGTGAAAGTATCCACATTCCTCACATTGAAAAAAAACTGAGCCAATTTGCTCTACCATTCCATAATAATTGAAGATTCTTTTAATTTTAAATTTCTTATAAATTAATTCTTCAAATTTTTTTTTTGATATCTTTAGGTAAGAAAGCTTTTTCCAACCTCCCCCATGAATAATTATAGAATTAGATAAATTATAATTTAGTTGTTTTTTTTTTAATTTTTTAATTAGATATTTGTAAATATTAGCTGTAAATCCAAAAATAATGATTTCAAAATTATGATATTTTTTTAAAAAAAGGTTTAACTTTCTGTAATCTAATTGATTATTTGATTTTCTTGGATAAAGGTAATCTTTACCAAATACTGAAAAACCAATCACTGCTGCTTTACTGGCGTTAAAAGAATTTTTATTCAGATCATTTGATAGTCTTGGCTCAAAAATAATCATTGGTTTTCTTTTTCCTTTAGTAATTGGATTCATTGACATATTTAAAATTTTCTGTTGTTTGTAGGCGCTTTTTTTATCAATATAAATTTTTGAGGGTTCTGAGCTACTTGTGCCAGATGATTGAATTATTTTAAAGATTTTGTTTTTAGGTATAGAGAATAATTTTCTTTTTTTAAACTGATTAATATGAATAAAAGGTAAATCTTCAATTTTTTTTATTTGTTTTAAATTTATTTTTTGTGAATTTAAATAATTTCTATAATCTTCACATTGTCGTTTATTTAAAGAAATTAGTTTTAAACAATTTTGTAAGAAATTACTTGAGTTCATTTTTTATCATTTTTTTTAATTCGACATAGTCTATTTTATTATTTGTATTAAATGGAACAAATTTTAAATTATAGATAAATAAATTATTTATGCCCAAATTGTAAATTTTTGAAATTTTATATCTAATCTTTTGAGTTATATTCTTTTTTGAACATAAAAATATTTTATTTCCTAAATTAATACATATAATTTTTTGAATTTTAAAATCTTTCTCTATTTGATCTAAATCAACTCTTACTCCATTTATTTTTGCAACTCTATTTTTTCTTCCTGTTAAGTAAAAAAAATTGTCACTATCTTTAAAACCAAGATCCCCAGTGTTTATTGTATAATTGTTAGACCTTTTTTTAGACAAGCCTTTTAAATTGTTAGCATAATATAGCATTACATTTTTACCTGTATAAAATACTTCTTTAGGATTTTTTTTGTTAATAATTTCATTCTGAGCTGTGTTAAAAAAAAGTTTCCCACCTTTAATTGGATTCCCGATGCTATCAAGTTTTTTTGTATTTTTTCTTAAATTCACATAAGAAATTCGAGGGGATGCCTCTGTTTGACCATACATTATAAAGAAGTTCATATTTTTAAAGTATGATAAAATATTCAATTTAATTTTTTTATCTAAATAACCTCCTGCACAGCAAAGAGTAGAGAGATTTTTAAAGTGACTAACAAATTTCTTATTTTGAAATAAAATTTCACACATCAATGGAACTGTATAAAAAAATTTTACCTTATTTGATTTAAACAATTTCCAAAAATTTATGTCTAAAATTGAGTATCTGTTGACCACTAATTTTGATCCCATATGAAGATGTGAATTTATTATTGAAAGTCCATAGGAATACCCTGGATCTAAACTAGTAATTGTTGAGGATGATCTATTAATATTTAAATAATTAACAATAGATTTTGTATTTGAGATCAAATTTTCATAACTTAGGCAAGCAAATTTTGGTGCTCCAGTTGAACCAGATGTTGGTAAAAGAATTGCTATTTCTTTATTTAGTTTATCTTTATTTTTTTTTTTATTCTCAAAAATAAAGTAATCTTTATATTTTAGAACATATTTATTTTTTAAAGAACCTGATTTTGATAGTTTTATGGTTGAAAAAATATAGTCAGGATTAAAATTTTTAATTATTTTTTTATTACTTACTTTAAATGAGTTCTCGTTAATAATAATTATTTTAGTTTTATAAATGAGACAAGAAAGATAAATAACAATAAAAGAAAAAAAATTATTTGAAGCTAAAAGAGCAATTTTATTTTCCGAAAGATTAATTTTATTTTTTAAGTATTTAATCTCTTTTATTATGTTTGCGTATGAATATTTAATATTATTATGGTTAATAATAGCTGTATTGTTTTTAAATTTTTTTAATTGAGCTAATGTAAACATAGTGTATTTGCTTAAAACTTTAATAAAAATCTGCTTTGCAGAATTACAGTATTATTTTTTAATAATTTAAATAAAATTTTTTTCAAATTATTTGGCTTATTATTTAAGCAATCTATATATTAAAATTTATAAGTTTTGTATTAAATATTTGTGGTAATTAATTATTAGTTTTGTTTTCTGTCTAATTATTATAAATATAAAATTAAAGAAAAATTTTAAATTTGCTAATTCCGCTGAACTTAATGAAGAAAAAAATCTATAATTGTTATTTATATATACTGCATATGTTGGTATTTTTTTCTTGCTATCTAAATTCAGCAAAATTATGCGCTTATCTCATAAAACTGTCATTATTTGAGCAAAAAAGCTTAAACAAGAAAATTTATAATAAAAAAATAACCCTAGTACTTTATAGAGCGATAGGTGAAAGAGATGTTAGAATAGTTCAAAAATCCTCAAAAAAGGTTCCACAAATATTTTACATGGAAAGAGCAATTGTAAAATTAATTTTCTATTTTTTTTCTCCTAAAAGAAAATTTTTTTTTAATTATTTAAAACCAGGATTATATTTTAATGAAGATGATTATTTTAATCAAACAGAAAAAGAAAAAAAACAATTAGAAATGTTTTGGACAAATATAATTTTAAATTTAAAAAAACTTCATAAAAATAAAATTTCAAGTCTTGTTACTTTTAATTGTAGTTACTTTGCGGAAATAGCATTATATGCTGGATGCAAGAAAAACAATCTTCCAGTAAAATTATGGTTTAAAGAATGTTTTAGATCTGATCCTGAAATAAAAAATTTTGAAAAAAATAATAAATATAGCCATGTATTTCAATTTATTCAAAAAATATCTGTTTATAATAAATTTATGAAAAATGCTCTTATAGCTATTGACAAATCTAACAGTAAAAAAATTACAGTCAACGGATGTCCAAGAATATACGATTATATAAATAAAAAGAAATATTATAAAAAAATTAAAGACATTTTATTTCTTTCTTTTCATCTAAAAGGTGGAATATCTCCTAATAAAAATAATAAAAACCTAAATTGGAGTTTAAGTTATGACAAAACTATAAAAATCTTGAATGAACTTTCAAAAAATAAAAATTTAAACATCATTATTAAACGAAAAAAAAGTCGGACATTAAACACAAAGTACAAAATTAACAAAAAAATTAAAATATTTGATGATGGTTCTGCTCAAAAATATATTCAGCAAGCTGATATAATTATAGGGCATAATTCAGCATCTACTATTGAGGCTCTAATTAATGGAAAGCATGTTTTAATTCCTTTTTTTGAAAATAAAAAAAAACTTAAAAAGTACTTATTTAATTTTAATAAAGAAATTATTTTCAACTCTGAAAAAAAAATGAAAAAGAAAATTTTAAATTTAATTGATAAAAAATTTATGTTTCCATTAAAATATACTCAAAATCAAAAAACAATAAATAAGTACTATGGAAACTCAAAAAATATTTTCAAAAAATACGAAAATTTTTTAAATAATTAAAAATTTTTTAGACTGAAATAACAATTCAATTTTTATAATGAAATAACATTAGAGTAATCTTTTTTTATAATTCCTCTAGTATCAACTAATAATTTTGAGTACTTTTTTAAAATCTTATAATTAAATTTGTCATGGTCAGTAACTAAAATTACTACATCAAACTCCTTAATTTTTTTTGGATTAATTTTTATACTTTTCATTGATATGCTATGATTTCTTAAATTTTTGATTACTGGTACAAATGGATCACAATATTCGACAAATGCTTTATATTTTTGTTTTAAAATTTTTATAATTTCAAATGCGGGGGACTCTCTTGTATCATTTATATTTTTTTTATAGGCAACTCCCAAAATCAAAATTTTTTTTTTATTAAGAGTTTTTCTTTTTTTTTTAAAGAAATCTGATATTTTACTAATGACCCATGCAGGCATAGATCTATTAATTTTGCCAGCTAAACTTATAAACTCAGCATTCAAATTATATTTTTTTGCCTTCCAAGATAAATAAAATGGATCAATCGGAATACAATGACCACCTAGACCTGGTCCAGGCACGAACTTAAAAAAACCATAAGGTTTTGTTGAAGCAGCATCAATTATTTCATGAACATTCATATTCATTTTGTGGCATATTTTTTTCATTTCATTAACTAAACCAATATTGATTGACCTAAAAACATTTTCGAATAACTTTGTAATCTCTGCGGTTTGCATGTCACTTGTTGAAATTAGTTTTTGGAAGATTTTATTGTAAACAGCTTTGCCAATGATCAAGCATTTTTTTGTTTTTCCACTTACCAATCTTGGAACATAGAAATTTTTAATATTACTACCTGGATCATCTCTTTCAGGTGAATATATCAAATAAAAATTTTTACCTACATTAAATTTTTTCTTCAACATTGGAAATATTACTTCATTAGTAGTGCCTGGATATGTAGTTGATTCTAGACATATAGCTTGGTTTTTTTTTAAAAATGGAAAAATATTTTTTAATGTATTCTTAATGTAACTTAAATCAGGTTTAAATTGTTTAGTTAGAGGGGTCGGCAAACAAAGAATAATTACATGAACTTTGGCTACATATTTGTAATCAGCTGTGCAAAAGAAATTTTTTTTATAATTATTTTTAATTGATTTTAGATTTACATTGCTAAGATACGAAATACCTTTTTTAAGTTTATTTATTTTATTCTTATCTTTATCAAAACCAATTACACTATAACCAGCATTTAAAAATTGAATTGCTCTTGGTAAACCTATGTAGCCTAATCCAAAAATTCCAATTGTAGTTTTTTTTTTGTTAATTAAACTTAAAAGATTATCCTTTCTGTCCATTAGTCTAAGTAATTCAATTTTTTATCGATTGTGAATTTAGTATTTAGAAGTATTTTTGCAATTTTTTTTCCTGCATCACCTGATCCATAAATAATTGATTTTTTAAATTTTTTATCTATCTGTTGTGTTATTGCTTTATATATTTCATTTCTATTATAGTTGACATCCTTTACGTTTGGGCCTCTCTCTCTATCTGATTGTCTAGTTCCAATGTTCACAGATGGTACCCCCAGAAAAGATGCTTCTCTTATTCCAGATGATGAATTCCCAACTACACATTTGGAATTTTTCATTACTTTTGCGTAATCTTCAGGTGTGAAATTTTTAATAAATCTCACATAACCTGGATTGGTATTTTGGAACATTCTTATTTTTTTTGAAAAGGTGTCAGAACCAGCATCAATGTTTGGCCAAAGCCAAATAACCTTATAATTTTTTTTTTTGCAAAAATGTTTAACAGCTGCCATGGTCTCCTCTATTTGAACATCAGCATTGTCAAATTCTGTGGTAACTGGGTGCTGAATTACCAAAATATAGTTTTCATTTGGGTAAACAATTGCTCCTGAACCATATCCAATAAAAAAATTTTTTGGCAGATGAAAATTTATATTTTTTAATAAATCAATTGAAGGACAGCCAGTTAGAAAAACTTTTGATTTTAATTCCCCCATTCTTACCACAAATTCTTTTGCTCTTTTTGTTGATACAAAATGTATATCTGACAATTTTGTTATGGCGTGTCTAACCTTTTCATCTATTGAACCAGTAGTTTCGCCACCTTGTATATGAGCAACAGGTATGTTCATATAACTGGCAGATATTGCTATAGATAAATTTTCATATCTATCTGCAACTGCCACAACTAAATCAGGTTTGTTGTTTTTCAATATATTTGACAATTCAATAATTGATAAACCTGTTGTTTTTGGCATTGCAATTAAATCATTTCCTTCAACAACAGAGAAAAGTTTATCAATAATTTTGAAGTGATCCTTGCGCATTACTCTATCAACTGCACCAAATCTATATAATGTTGCCGATGCACCAAGAACTAATATTAGTTTAAGTTTTTTACTTTTATTAATTTCTACTAATAAGCTTTTTATTCTTGCATAGTTAGCCCTGCTATTAATCACTACACAAATTTTTTTAATTTTATTATTCAAAATCACCTCTCTTTAAAATTCTTTTTGATGATAAATTTTTCTTAGCAGTTTTGTTAGCTATTTTTTTTAAATATTTTTCACTAAATCCAAATCCTGGTTTTTTCAATGTAAGATTTGAAATATATATTCTATCACCTTTAGTCAAATCATTTTTGATTGAAATACTTTTTCCAAAAATTTTCTTATATTTTTTCTGAGTTTTACTCAAAATATTTTTATTTACTGGGTGTTTCATCATTTCAAATATTGAATCTCTTGCTTTAGTTATAGTATTTAACTCATCAAAAGTTATAGATGCATTAATATCAAGGCCTTTGTCTTTTTTAGAGTTACAAACATGAACTTCCACAAACTCAGCACCCAAGCTTAGAGCGGCTATTGATGAAAATATTGATCCTGTATGATCTGACAAGCCTATATAGCAATTAAATTTTTTTTTCATTTCTGTTATTACATTTAGCCCCACATTTTTGAGACTGTTAGGATATTCTGATGTACACTGAAGCATCGCAAAATTTTTACCTTTTTTATTTTTAATTAATTCATAATTTTTTTTTAAATCAGTCCAAGTAGACATGCCAGAACTAATAATGAGCCCGTCATCTTTCTTTTTTAAAATCTCGTTTATTATCCAATCAGAAAAAACTTCACCAGAACCTATTTTCCAATTTTTACAACCTACATTCCTCATAATTCTTACAGCTTCAACCGAAAAAGGAGATGTTGCAAAAATAATTTTTATTTTCTTACAAAATTGAATAATTGTTTTCCATTGTCTTTCTGTAAACTCAGTTTTTTTCCAATAATCATATCTATTCCTATACTTTGAAACCTTTATTCTAAAGGGTTCATCAAGTGTTGACTCAAATTTTGCAAAGTGAGTCTGGAATTTTACTATATCAGCACCAGAATTTTTAGAGAGTTGTATTAATTTAAGGGCTTTTTTTAAATTACCATTATGCGATAAACCAATTTCAGCAATAATTCGAGGTTTATAAATTTTTAACATTACTTAGTTTTCTTTAACAGGTATTTTGCAATTTCTAAATCATAGTACTCATCAATATTAATACTAAACTTTCTTGGCATAATCATCGACAGTGATTTTTTTCCTTTTATAGAGTTTTTATCTAAATTTTTTTTTTTAAATAGATAAATGGAGCCATTTTTAATATATGCATCTCTTAATTCCTGTCTATTTTGACCTTCTTTTTTTTCTGAAAATACAGGGTCTATTATATATTTTTTTTTATTTAAATATTTTACCCTTGCTGGATGATTTCCACCTACAGAACAAACGCTAATTACTGAGTCACATCTATTTTTCTTAAATAAATTTATTGCACTATTTATATCAGTTGATCGTCTCATTGGTGCAGTTGGCTGCAGAATCATTATTGCATCAAACGAATAATATTTTTCTAAATCTTTTTTTAAATATTTAAATAACTCAATTGATCTAGTTGTGTCTAATGAATATTTTTTAGGTCTTAAAAATAATTTCTTTACTCCATATTTTTTGGCAACATTTAATATCTTTTTACTATCAGAACTTACAATAATATCTTTTAACTTTGATTTTTTTGCAGCTTGAATGGTATAATAAATGAGTGGTTTGCCATTAATATTGACAATATTTTTATTTTTTATACCTTTTGATCCAGCTCTAGCAGGTATTATTCCAATAATTTTCATTCTTAATATTTAAGAATTTGAATTTAAAGTCAAATTCTTAAATTTACCTTTTAAATATTTTATGTCTGATGCTTTAGCAAATGCATCTATGCTCAAACCTTTAAATTTACCTTTAGAATAATTCTTGATCGAGCTTAATTTGTAAACATCTGTAATTTCAGCCTCATATCGTTCAGACAAATTCTTTAGACGTTTTATATACTTCTCACCCATGTTATCAAAAATCATATTCACTTTTTTTGAGAATATATCATTATCTTTTTTTCTTGGAAAGTTAGCTTTAATCAATTCTTTATTTGTAAATTTGGTTTTTTTTGTGCCAAGAAAATTTTCAAATTTCTTAATATATTTTTTTGTTTCAAGACAATAATTTTCAAATGGAACTAAGCATGAATTTTTGGAATGTAGTAAATTGGAATTCATATATGCTGTTAGTTGTTTTTCAATAAATAAAAAACTTTTCTCTAAAGGATTCGCTGAACTCCATTTTTCAGGCATATCAAGCATCATTTGAGGTATATTTTTAAATTTTCTAATTTTAAAAGCAGGTTTATTATATCGCGGATCTTTTCCAAGCCTATTTGTTCTCCCGCTAAGAAAAAACGAAAGAACTAAACTAAGTGGGTGTCTAATAACAATAATATATTTAAATTTTTTATTAATCTCATTTAAAACTGGTCTTACACTTGTCATGTCATCCCCCATTAAAAATGGAAAAATTAATTTCTTTTTGTTTATTTCTTGAATTATTTCATTAAATATATTGGGTGTATCTTTTCTATTTAAACGGGCCATGAATTCTTTATATCTTGGTGAATGAATGATGCTGGATAAATCATGCAGATTAGTGTTCATTTCTCTACCCATCATCCTATACCAAACATCTTTTTTTAATTCACCCTCAAATAAATATTTAAACCCTTGTTTATTTAAATCACCAGATTTATAGAGTGTTAAATACTGATTATAACTATGATTATGTATTACGTACTCTGTTCTTTTAAAAGAACTAATTGTAGGGGCAATCGAGGATTTTCCAGATGTATTGGGTCCGTCAATAAAAACGTAATTAGCATCAAAAATTTGGTTTTTTTTTATTTTGTGAGGTAGACGCACTTTTGGTTTCATTTAGACAGGTGAATTCAATAGCATGTTTTATTCGTAAAGCAACTTTTATATTAAGTTGTTTGATATATTTAAGTTCTACTTTTTGTATATTTTCATATAATACATACAAATGAATACCAAATTTAAAGATCTTAAAAACAAAAATATTATAATTACAGGAGGAAATGGTTTTATAGGCAAACAACTTTGCAATGCTTTTTTAGATCAAGGATCTAAAGTATTTATTTTAGATATAAAAAAACCAAAATTAAAAAGTAAATCAATTTTTTTCAAAACTGATATTACAAAAGAGACTGATTTAAAAACCTTTTTAAATTTTTTAAAAGAAAGAAAAATTAAAATTGATGTATTGATAAATGGTGCTGCTAAAGATTATGTGCCGACCAAAAAAAATATCAATAAAGCAAAATTTAGCTTAGAAAATTTTTCTGAAAAAGTATGGAAAGAAGATCTGGATGTGGGTTTGAAAGGTAGTTTTTTATCAACCAAGATATTAGGTTCATATATGGCCAAAAGCAAAAATAAGGGTGTAATTCTAAATATATCATCTGATCTTGGGATAATTGCACCTAATCAAAATATTTATAAAAAAAACTTTGTAAAACCTGTGTCTTATTCTGTTGTAAAACACGGGATTATAGGTTTAACAAAATACACAGCTAGCTATTGGTCGAAAAAAAATATCAGGTGTAACGCAATTGCTCCTGGAGGAATTTTCAACAGCCAAGATAATTCATTTGTAAAAAAAATAAATCAATTAATACCTTTGGGACGAATGGCTAAAAAAAATGAGTATAATGGCTTAGTTTTGTTTCTTTGTAGCGACCTTTCATCTTACATAACAGGTTCTATAATTGTTGCTGATGGTGGTAGAACAATTATTTAAGATTATAAATTTATAGAACTAAGATTTTTTATTTCCACGAGTATAGGAGTTAAAATCTGCAACTTTACGAAATACAGGTTTAACAGGCACACCTTCAATCTTGCTTCTAAGATTGAAATTATTCTTAATTATATTTTTAAAAAGACTCATCACTTCATCATATGCACTCAAAGTTTTTTTTATATCTTTTTCTTTATGTGACCATGAAAGAGCATGATATGCAGCCCAAAGTATACCCTTACGTATCAACTCTTGTTGAAAATAAGATTTAATTTCAAGATCATCGTATTTTCCCTGACCATTAAATGAGATAATTGAACGACAGGGGTAGCCGATACATTCAACAAATTCTTGTAGATTATGTTTTTTTGCTAATTTATTAAATCCATCTTTTAGCTTTGTTCCTACTCTATCAAGGTGTCCAGCCACATCTTCTCTTTCGAGTTTTGGAATACAAGCTTTTGCCGCGGCTAGTCCAATACAATCTCCACCATAAGTAAATGAGAAAAATGTATTTGAAAGTGAGGACATATATTCTTTTTTACCAACGACTGCAGACAGTGGGATTGCATTAGATATAGCTTTTGCAAATGTCGCTAAATCTGGAGTGACATTAGTTAATTCTTGAGCTCCACCAAGAGAGAAACGAAAACCTGATATTATTTCATCAAAAATTAGAAGTGCTCCATAATGATGTGCCATTTTTTTTACCTCTGATAGAAAATTTTTTTGACAAAACTTTTTAGAGTTCTTTTTTTTACAATTTTTTGAACAATAGCAAGCTGGTTCAAGAATTGTAAGTGGTTCCATGATTACACATGCAACTTTATCATGATGTTTTTTAAATATTTTTTCTAAACTATCTAGATCATTATATTTAAAGCTATGAGCTAACTTTTGATTAAATTTAGGTATTCCTCTGTTTAAGTCAGTGTTTGCTATATACCAATCATGCCAACCATGATAACCACAATAAGCAATGTGATCTCTTCCAGTGATAGCGCGTGCTAACCTAACTGCAATAGTATTTACATCGGCTCCATTCTTGCCAAAGCGTGCTGATTCTGCACATGGAATTTTATCAATCAGCAATTCTGTTACATCGATTTCTAATTTATTCATTAAAGAAAAAGTTGAACCTAACTCTAACTGTTTTACAACTGCTTTATTTACATCAGGATCTGCATAACCAAGAATAATTGGCTGACAACCCATCACATAATCAAGATATTTATTTTGATCCACATCCCAGACATAAGCACCTTTTCCTTTGTGTAAATATTTTGGAGCAAAACCTTCGACAAACTGCGTCACACCCTTGCTAAAAGTTTGGCTGCCTCCAGGTATAATTTTATTAGCTCTATAATATAATTTATTTGAATTAATTATTTTTGGTTTTTTCATTTTTTCTTTAGTTTCTTATATTTTTTTAGATCTTTTGGAGTGTCAACTTCAATCAATTTTTTAGATATATTATTATGTAATAGCACTGGAAATGTATCCTTAAAAATTAATTCGTTATTAAGTTTTTCCAAATATTTGATGTTAAAACCACATATATAGTGATGATGAGAGTAAGCTTCATTAAAATCTTGTCGTCTACAAAGATCATTTTTAATAAATTGATGCGGTTTTTTTTTCTTCATATACCAACAGCTCATCGGATGTGTCTCTACTTTTTTAAAGGTGCATATTGATTTTAATCTTTTTTTTTCAACAAGTCTGATGGTTTTTTTAAAATCATTTTTATTTTTATAAACTATTGGAATATAAAAAAGCCAAATAAATGTATTTCTAGGAAATTTTAACTTTTTATTCATATCAATAAAAACTTCCTTGATACAAGTTGAGTCATTCGCTAATTTTTTATTTCTCTTAAAAAAATTAAAATCATATTTTTTTGCTAAAATTTTTAAGTGAGTATCGTCTGAATTTACATAAACTTTATTAAACAATTTATTATTTTTTAAAAATTCAGCTGTAAATTTAAATAAAAACCTATTTTTAAAAGGAAGAGATTTACTATTTTTTCTTGCTGGTATTACTGCTATATGCTCAAATTTATTAGTCATCTATTTCTCTTTATTTCAAATTTCTCATTGGTAAATTTTTTTACCCTTAATACTTTTATTTTATGTTTTTTCATTTTTAAAATTTTTATAAAACCATGATAATTGTTCTTTGAAAACTTTAATTCCTTCGTCATCACGAAATGCCTGGAAAATTATGATTCCCTGATAATCATATTTTGATAAAAGATCAAAAATTTTTGAAAATTTAACATTTCCTTTTCCAAGCGGCACAGACTTACCGCCTAATAAGCGATCTTTAATATGAAGATCAGTAATTTTATGTCCATACGCTTTAAATTCCTCTATTGGATCATATCCCAATGCAGCACTATTCCCAATATCATAATTAACAGTAACATTTTCTGAACCTATCGTGTCTAGCATATTAGCAAAATGCTTGGGATTTAAATCTGTTTCAAGACAAATATTTATTCCTGATGACTCTGCAGTTTTTACAATTGATTTAATGTTATTTACAAAAATATCTATATCTTTTTTATTTTTTAAACTTGATTGATCCACACAAGGAACTACGATATCTGATACATTTATTTTAGATGCATTTTTAATTAGATTATCCAGAATAGCTAAACTTCTATCAACAATAGCAAAATTAGTACTATGAATTGGAGCTTGCATAAAATAATCAGCACAAATTGACAATACTTTAACTCCACTTGTTTTTACGATTTTTCTAATTTCTTCTAGCCCATCAGAGTTTAATAGTGGGTTTTTTTCAGATTTGTGGTAATCCAAGATAAATTCAATACAATCAAGATTTAATTGATTTGCTATTTTGAATTCCTCTTGCCAATAATCAACAGGGTGAGCTTGATATCTGCCTTGATACTTTGGCAACAACCTGCCTTGCATTATACCAGTATTATTTTTTAATATCACAATTTAATACGATAATACTAATGATTATAAAATTTAATTTGTAGCTTATTATATTTTCCTAAAATTGGATCATTTAAGTAAAAAACATGCTGATCAGCTTTTTTATCATTCAAATATTTCCAATTTCTTTGAAAATTATCTCTATAAAATTTGGCATTTGCCGCTCTTCCATCACATACTATCATAGTTCCAGGGGTATAAAAATGTTCGAATTTTAAAATATCACAGGTCATTGGCATCATATCATTATGTTTAGTGCTAATTCCATTAATATGTTTTTTTATATTAAATTGATCAGGTCCATCTATGTAAATAAAATCTGGGTTGCAAATTGGCAATTTTTTATATTGAGTGCAAATTCTATCATTAAAAGTTGACATCTCCACATCTGTTAGATGGTAATTAATTCTAATTGGATTTTTAATTTTTAGATATTTGTTAATTTTTTGAATTCTATTTCTAGTAATATTAAGATATTTTTTTGAATTTTCTATTACAAATAGTTCAAACGGATTATTTCTTCTTAATAGCTTAACCTCTTTAGAAAATTTATTTCTTAATTCCCTTAATGCCAAACTAAATATAAGAGTTGACCAACCAGAACCAAATTCAAGTACGGTTGTTCTTTTATTGATCAATATATATTGGTATAAATTGTAAAGATCATCTAACTTTGGCAGGATGACCGGTTTAACTAATTTTTTTTGATTTGCTAAAAGCGGCTTCTTTTTAGATTGTTCAACTAAAAATTTTAAACCTTTTTTGATAAAGAATTTTTCAAGATATTTTTTATTCTTAAATGAAGGCTTTTTATATTTTAACATTATAGGACTTATTATAATTGTTTGTAACAATATCTAAACTTTTAAAAAAATTTTTTTCAGTGCATAAATCAAGC
>CEWG01032338.1_pt1 | contig 17530 bp, 10 predicted proteins | sample 361411 | NCBI WGS metagenome assembly CEWG01 (sample SAMEA2622173, study PRJEB7988) | marine metagenome | biome: marine biome (ENVO:00000447); feature: surface water layer (ENVO:00002042); material: "saline water (ENVO:00002010), including plankton (ENVO:xxxxxxxx)" | depth 5 m | reverse complement strand
CCGCAACGTTCCAGAAGAGGAGTAGTATGTGCTTAGGAATTCAATCAATAACGTAGAATAGTGTTAAAACGGACAGAAACGAACGAGTTTCAATGTCCACCCAACGACGAACCTCACCGGCCCTTTTGTTGACCGCCCTCCTTCTTGCTGCTCTGGCGCCGATTACGAGCGTTCAAGCTCAGATTGAGACTCCCGAATACTATTACGGCGTGGAATACGATTGGTCCAGCCTTGACAGCGACTTGCAGAACGTGACGGGCCTGGACATTCAGGAAATCTTCTCGGAACTGATGGATGACGCTGATGCTGCTGGCTTCAATCTCGACCTCGGGCAACTCACCACCGGTGCGTCAAACGTTTACGTTCATCAAACCGTGGACAACTCCGTTCAGACCGTTCAAGACTTTGACGGCAACGACGTGCAGGTTTGGAGCCGCACCAGCGATGTGGTGCTCCGCCACGGACTCTTGAACGACGCCGTCATCATGACCGACTGGACAGAAAGCACCTTTGGCAGCGACCCAACTGGCTTTGATATTGATATCATCCTTGAATCAGAGAACGTCTTGACGGTTGACATGATTTACAAAGAATACCTCGACAGTGATTACAACCTTATTGGCGCCGATATGGACTTTGATATGATGGTCGGACACGACATGAACCTCGGCATCGATGTGATGGTCGAAGGTGGTGGCGAGGAATTGAACATTGATTTTGACACAGGTGTTGAGGTCAGCTATTCTATCGCCTCTGATGCCGTTTGGCGCCTTGGCTCGAAGAGCCCCATCTACATCACCGCTGCTGCCAACGACCGCACACTCTGGGGGTGCACCGACGAGGCCACCGAGGTCGGCGTGAGCGACAGGCCGAACGGCGACAAGATGGTTGCGGACCTGTGCGGCATGGCCGACGGGTCTTACATCGGCTCAGCCGACTACAATGTCTACCTCACCGGTCTGCCCATGGAAGAGTTTGGCTTTGATGAAGGTCAATTTGACATCACCATCAGCGATGAACTCACCAGCGAAGGCGACTATGAGGGCGATATGGACATCGGCGAGGTTGAATTCAACATGGATGCGGAAAGGCCGCTTGAGGTTGACCTCGGCGATGGAGCGACCGTTGACGTCGCGGCCTGCTCCAGTTGCCCACCAGGCAACCCGGTCATGTTCATCATGATGGGCAACGTCATTGCCCACTCCAGTGAATCCTTTGGCGAGGCTGTTGCAGAAGACTTTGAGGCTGAACTCGAAGACTCCTTTGCAGAGATATTTGGGAACATCCTTGGCGGCGATGCCGATGAAGATGACAACTATGACGGAGAGGCGGACTGGTTCATGTGCGACGACGGCGAGATGATCGAAGAGTGGTATGTGAACGACGGCTCCGAAGACTGCATGGACGGTTCGGACGAAGACGACTTCTTCCTCCGAGGCAACACAGGGGAAGATTGGGAAACGGGTGTGGATTATTACGGATTTAGCGGCCGCCTTGACGCCACCAGCATTGGCCTCGAAGCCAGCCCAACCATTCAGTGTTACAGCGATTGGGAGGAAGACTACATTGACGTCTCCATTGGGGATGTGAACGACGGTTGGGACGATTGTGATGACGGCTCGGATGAATACGACAACGGCCTCACCAGCACCTATGTCTGCTTGGACGGTTCTCAGATTTCGTTTGAACTCGTCAATGATGGCACGGCCGACTGCGCCGACGCATCCGACGAGCCAGTGGATACCGAAGGCAAGTATTACAGTTGCTCGGACTACAATGGGGCAGTGCCTTGGCAGTGGGTCAACGATGGTACAGAGCAGTGCGACGATGGCAGCGATGAGTACAACGTTGCTGAGAGTGATGACTACTACTGTGAAGACTCGACGAGTATTTCCTTTGAGCTTGTTAACGATGGCACCGAAGACTGCACCGACGGCTCGGACGAAGGCGAGGGCATCTACTTCCTGATGGACATGTATATGAACGACGGCGAAGGCAACATTCTGACCTCGGGCGATGACCTGCTAGTCTGCACTTCTTATTTCTGCGAGATCGCTGTCAGCATCGATTCGGGCTACATTTCCCATAACACCGAAGTGCCAGCAAACATGGCTTACGGCGACAACACAATGTGCGCCGGAGGGAGCATCTTTGCGCCAGACGGGGCCTTGTTGGTCAGCGCCACTGAAACCTGCGAAAGGTCCTGGTTGGGGCCTGAAATTCAACATTGGGACAGTGGCATAAACGACGAGGGGGATAACACCCTCCGAGTGATGGCCAGTGCCGGTTCGTGGGGCGATTCCTACGACGACATCACAATGCAATGGAGTGTTTCTGATGCCGACAACACGGTCATCGACCAGGGCAGTGTTGCCTTCAGCGACGAGTCTGAGGTTTACGTAGAGAATTATGTTGACATCGCTGGAGAGGGCGAATACTGCCTCTCCATCGACTTGGTGGAGAACGGCCAAACCGAACCCTTCGATTCCTACCATTCCTGCATGACCGTTGAAGACGGCCCCGAGGTCAGCGACAAAATCATGACCATCGGAGAAGCTCTTGCCGACTCAGGCCTTGTTGATGTCCTCCAAGCCTTTGGCGAGAACGTTGGTGCAACCTTTGAAGATGTTGCAGAGAACGAGGTTCCAGTCTTCCCGTACAACGACGCTATGTGGGCTCCGCTTTGGAGCAATGAACAGGCCACCATTGTGGGCGTTGGCGTTTACGCATGGGATGAAGACGGAAACGGATACATCATCGCTGGCCCAGCCACGACCGGCTACAGCGAAGACCGACCAATGACCTTTGCCAGCATTCGCTACATCACGGGCGTTCCTGCACAAGAAGCGCAACAAGAGATGGCCGAATTTGACGACCTTGCGGACATTGTTGATGTTGAAAACCACGACCTTGGTGAACTCGAGCAAGTGCTTGAGGACGCAGGTGCAGACACGTCCGGCCTTGGCTTCGATGACGCTGCAAGCACAGGTGGCGACGACACGGCTGAAGAAGTGGATGAACCCGAGACGGCCGAGGAAGTTGCTGAAGATTCAGGTCTTCTGCCCTTTGTATCCCCGCTTACGGTCATCGCTCTCATCGGTCTTGCCGCAGTTGCAGGCAACCGCCGAACCGAGAACGAGTGAAATCAAAAGGAAGAACGGAGAGGGTCAGCCGTGTTGCCACGGCCACCACCTCACCGGGCCTTTGGCTTCATACGCTTAGCCGTGACCGCTTTCTTGGCGGTCCACGTGTTCATTTCAGCATGGCTCGTGGCCACGGCTGAAGGCATCTACACCGAAGGGAGACCGTCACCAACCGAGGCCCATTCACTGATCGCCATTGACAAAGACCAGACCTTCATTGACATCGAAATCAAGCGAGCCACTGCTTTTTTCTTCTACGCGCTTGAGCGGGACGGCGATGCAGCGGTTCCGGTCAGCGACACAAGTTCTTCGGACCAGACAAATGTGGATGGCGAGGCGGAGGAGCCCAACGAATCAGGCGATACCGATGAACGAGGTCAGGATCAGGAACGAGAATGGCTTGCTTTCGGACGTCAATCGGTCAAACTGGGATTGGTTCTCTTGGTCTTGAGTGAGCTGCTGATGTTGTCATCCTTCCGCTGGCGCCATCACGTGCGTTCACTCGCTTTCCTCAGCACCCTTGTTGCCTTCTCAGTCGTCTTCCCAGCGTGCTATATGTTGGAATTGAGCGGTGGGGGCGGTGAAGAAGAAGATTCCACTGCGACCAACACACCCGGCGCAAACCTCGAAACCGTTTCCTTTGTTCACACCAACTCGTCATCGGATTTTTCCTTCATTTGGCTTGGAGTTCAACTTGAAGCGGACTTCTCGGGGTATGATTTGGGACTGGTTGAGCCTGAGAATCGGACTTCAGTCGCTCAAGAAGTCCCCGTCGAGGGGAGCAAAGATTCAACATCATTCATCGCGTTTGAGTCAACGTTTGACATTCAACTTGGGAAAAATTTGGACTCCCTCCTCATTTTGCCGTTCATGTGGTACCTTTTACCCGCATCATCCATTGTTCAAACAAAGGATTCCTCGACAGAGGAAGAGTAGTGGCGCCCACTCCGGGAATTGAACCCGGGTCGCAGGAATGACAATCCTGCATGATAACCTCTACACCAAGCGGGCAGTTTCATCTCCTCCGGGTCGCAACCGCTATTTAAGCCGCGCCATGTGGGTAAATTGGGTGCCACCATGGTGAAATCAAAAACCTCTGCTGAAAAAGCGCGCGACGACGAGGAGCAATCCCAATTGGACAACCTGTTAGGCGATGCTTTCGGAGACATCGGAGCCATTGAACACTCGCCGGACGTGGAAGAACAAACCCCCGTCGACGATGAGGAGCCCAGTGGCCCACCAACGGGCCCACCAACGGGCCCACCAACGGGCCCACCGAGTGGTCCACCGACCGGCCCGCCAACCAGTCCTCCGAGTGGTCCTCCGAGTGGTCCTCCGAGTAGCCCACCGAGTGGCCCACCGACCGGCCCGCCAACCGGGCCTCCGAGTGGTCCACCGAGCGGCCCACCTACGCCTGAGTCAGAAGCCGCTGAGGACGCTTCCGAGGCGGGAGCAGAAACTCCAGCAGAAGCACCTGTTGAAGAGCCTCCGTCACCCGATTTAGATATCGTTGACGTTGCGCCCGCTGAAGCTCCGGCGTCAGAGCCAGAGCTGCCGGTTGAATCCGAAGAAGTTGAAGATACCCTGGTCGACGAACCTGCCGTTGCGCCCTCCGTTGCCGATGAAGCACCGGTTGCTGTGCAGGAAACGGGTGTCGATCCGGCGACGTTGACCCTTCTTGCTGAAAAAGAAGCGGAACTGGAACGCCTTCACATGGAGAATGCACGCCTTCGACAATCCGTCGTTGGTGCAACCGAAGTCATCGAAGAATTGGAGGAGCCACCGATGCCTCCACTTGTGGAAGACAACTTCGTTATACCTGCTTACATTGTCTCCGACTTTGCCCGTCTGGGACGTCAACTCGATCGTGAACATTTGGTGCGAGCCACCATGGGCTCTTTAGCGACCATACATCCAGAGCAACCAGGGGTAATGATCTCCACCAAACACATGGTGACTCTTCCTCGAATGAATGAACGCAGTTTATGCGCCGCACCTCTTGGTTCAACCTCGCCTCGTGGAGCACCCCCCGATTGGCACGTTCTTGAGGTTCTGCTCGCTTCTGTTTCGGTCGTCACCGGCGGCCCAGCCTCTGTGATTCACATGCATGGGCCACACACCACCGCTGCAAGCTGTGAGAAAGACTTGGTTCTCCTGACCCCCATTGACAACCTTGGAAAGGAGCACATCGGAAAAATCATCATTGTTGATCCGGATATGGAACAACCTGAAGACTACCTTCGACAAGTTGCAGAAGCCCTTAATCAGGGAGGAATGCGTTGCGTTGTCGTGCGTGGTAACGGTGCCTATGCCGTTGGAGCAGACTTCGACCAGGCGTGGGCGAACGCTGCAATGTTGGAGCACAGCATGCACATTCACCTTCTCGCTCGTCAAGCCAATCTCAAAGTTTGACTTCTTATACACTCAAACGCGTCTTCCTTCGGAAGTGAGCGACGTGTACGATTTGTTGCGAAGAAAAGAACGAAGGTCAAGAACGGAGGTTCGTTTGATTTCTTCATATACTGTTGGAAAATTACTCACTCAAAGGTGAAAACACATGGACGACAAAATGAAGTTTGAAGTTGAAATTGCAGACGCATCTGGACACTCTACCGTTCAGATGTCACAGAACGAACTTACCGAGAAGGTCAACGCCACCCAGGGCTCATGGGTCTTTGTTAACGACCAACTCGTCAGCGCCGCAGACATCGCTGAGATGAATTTGGAAGCAGGCAGCCGCATCCGTTTGATGCCCGGGCTCGTTGGCGGACAAGATGCACCGACCTTCGTGGTTGAGATTGCTGACAACACCGGTCACGCAGAAGCGGTGATGACTCAGGCAGAACTTGTCGAGACGGCCAATGCTACCCAAGGCTCCTGGGTCTTTGTTAACGACCAACTCGTGAACACTGGCGACATTGCTGAGATGAACTTGGAAGCAGGAAGCCGCATCCGTTTGATGCCCGGGCTCGTCGGCGGTCAAGATGCACCGACGTTTATCGTCGAGATTGCTGACAACACCGGCCACGCCGAAGCTGTGATGACCCAAAACGAGCTCGCTGAGAAGGTCAACGCCACCCAGGGCTCCTGGGTCTTTGTCAACGACCAACTCGTTAGCGCCGTAGACATTGCTGAGATGGATTTAGAGGCAGGCAGCCGCATCCGTTTGATGCCTGGGCTCGTTGGCGGACTTGCTTGCTGAACCCCATGTTTGTTCCTTGGTCCGCTGATGAGGAAGAACACCTCATCGAGAGTCTTGAGATCAATTGTGACATCGTCTCAATCGCGGGAATCCTCAATCGTTCCCCCTCGTCGGTTGGTTTGAAGATCATCCATCTGTACCAAAAAGGACGCTTAGTCGTGATGTCTGAGCCTACCTATGAGGCATGGGAACATCGGAGAAGCCAATGAAAGGTTCAAAACAGGATGCACGGTCGCGGACAATGGAGAGAACACCATGGTTGAACTCGTTGATTACAAGTGTGCCGTCTGCGGAAGCCTCGAATCGTTCCACCGAGAGCGAAATGGAATCAGCTGTAAGGCCTGCGGATCACGCATCTTCATGAAACTCCGCCGCCACGGCACGAAGCGCCTAAACGCCGAGTGAACAATCTCGCTCGCAGAGTTCAAAGACCATGGGCAGGTCTTCTGTTGCATGACCAACTGGCTTGAGCAATACAGGCCCGTTTTCTTTGACGACCTTCTTACGACCCCGCAGGTCATTGATGCTCTCAAGCACCTCTCAATCCAAGCGAACCCACCTCACCTTCTTCTCTCAGGCCCTACTGGTTGCGGTAAAACCGCTTCTCTGCGACTCATTTGTCGCCAAGTTCTGGGGCCTTCATGGCGCGCAACAACCCACGTTCTTCAAGCCCGTGACCTCAACAAAACCTCTGGCGCTATGGCCAAATTTGAGGCGTTTTTGCGCCCTGAAGGCGCTGGTTCGGATGACACCCTCGCCGGGCGAACCAGTTTGGATGCATTTGATCACAACATCAGCGCTTCATCGAGTGCATCCCCGCCACCTGCAGGGGAGGAATCCTCGTCTCCTGAGGCAGGCACATTCGCTGCCGTCTCCCGAATCATCATCATTGAGGATGCCGATTATCTAGGGCATGCCCGCCAATCCTATTTGCGGAGAATGATGGAGGAAAGCAGCCGAAGTGCCCGTTTTATTTTCACCACCCATACCCCTTCCCGCATCATTGAAGCCTTGCGTAGTCGGACGCAGCACGTGCGCATGCCCACTCTCTCGCGGTTGATGATTGAACAGCGCCTGGAGAGCATCGCTCAAGACGAGTCATTGAACCCAACCAGTGGAGTGTTAGGGGACATTGCTCACGTGGCGGGTGGAAACCTTCGGAAAGCCATATTCACGCTCCAACTCCTCTCCCAACGCTCGCTGCTCACGGATCGAAAAAACATCCAACTTCTGATGGCGAACAGCAGCAGGCGTGAGGTACAACTTGTCCTTGAAGAAGCGCTGAGGGGTCGCGTCCATGATTGGAAATGGGAAAAACAGGGGGAGAAGAACATTCGAGCACTCAAAGGAGCCATGGGCGCATTGGATCAGATGATGAGCACCCATGATCTCGATGGACGGGGTGTCATTGATCGCCTCCATCATTTCCTTGTGGCCGGACGAACCCACTACCCCGAACCCCTTCTCGCCGACCTGTTGAACGCCGTGTCAATGTGCGATATGCGATTGCAACGCTCCGCTCAGCAGCGCATTCAATTGGAGGAACTTTTCCATCGTGTTGCTGAGATTGGCCGAGAACACCTCAACTCACCAGCATCGCAAGCGTCATGAAAGGTTGCCTATCAGCGGTTGTTGGGCGTGTAGCACAGCTGGATAATGCACCGGCCTCCTAAGCCGGAGATCGCGGGTTCGAATCCTGCCACGCCCGCCATTTTTTGGACAAGAGCCATAATCATCGCCATTCACCCGTCGGATAGGGATGACATGGCGGACGACCCATCTGATGCGGCCAGTGCACTCCCCGATCCTTACGGACACGGGTTTGCCCGTACCGAGAATCCATTGGAACGGACCGTTGAGAAATGGCAACATCAGGAAAAACTCAGAATGCGTTTCGGACATGTGGCGCGCCACCCCCTCTCGATGCTCATCCGTCTTCTGTTCGGCGCAAGCGTGGCCGCTGTCGCCCTCCTTTCTGTGATTTTTTCTTCGGTCGCCCCCCCAAATCCGGGCTATGTGATGCTGTTTTGGTTTGCCCCTCTTCTCATTACAACGGTTCCTCCGTTGCTTGCAGGGGAAGCCATGTGGCAATCCATTCAGGCGCGCATATCGCTTCGTGAAATCGACGAAGAAACCACCGGCGGAAAACTTTCGTTACGCTCTCAACCGGGCATGGACCGTATTCTTGAGGGACTGACCGACGTCCGAAGACACAACACCGTGAACAGCCTCTTGGCCATCAGCGCAATGTTCCTGCTCGGTTTGGGAACGGTCATTCGAGAAGATTCGCTGGTGTGGAATCTTTCCTTCCTCGTCTCCATGACCCTTGGTTTTGCTCACTCATTCCATTCTTTCTTTACCTCCGATGCTGTTCGTCAGCAAGGAGACCTTATGCCCTGCTTGGCGCATCACGCTCCGACGCATCACCCGACCCAGCTCGGCTCTATTCTTGGCGAGTTGATTGTGCTGCACCTCGATCCCGACCTCTACTTGGACTGGCGAGCATGGTTGGGTGACTTCCGAGAGAGCATTTTACCGGGTTATGACAAAGATCAATCGTGGGAGCGCGTGCTCTACATCCTACATTTACATGCCAAGGGCGATTTGGACAACACCGTTGCCATGGAAGAATTGAGTGAATTCATCCGTCCCGACGCCATCAAAGATGTTCTTCTCGACAAAGAAGCAAAGTTCAACTGGCGCTCGCTTCAGAGACTTTTGGCCCATGCTCGTGTATGGCAACCGAGTGCTTTTCGGTTGCTGGAGCGTCTGCAGCTCGACCTGCTTTCAGGAACCCCCAGCATGCTGCGTTCACCTTGGCGGATGGACGTCGCCCTCGACCCTGAATGCGAGGACGGAACCGGGCATCTCTTCATTGCCCTCAACAACCAAACCTTTGAGCAAACCGTGGCGAGAATCGAAGTCGTATGCCCCGGCGGAGAACCTTTTGCCAGAGATCACCGATTTGAATTGCAAGCTTGCCCGCCGCCTCGAAAAGCGGTCAGCCTCAATACCGAGGGAGAGGACGATGCATTGGATTGGGTCCCGCGATATTTGCAGCAGGGGGTTGTGCTTTGGTTGGGCGTTGCGTGGCCGGCGCGAGACCCAGGCGATCGGTACGTTCAGGTTATCCTGCGCGATGAAGCCGGCGTAGTCATCGAGTCGCGCGTCCTTCGCACGGTGGTCACTCGTAAATCCAGTTTCCAACTTCGCAAGAAAAACCAACACCTTGAACGAGCTCGTATTTGGGCAACGCTTCCTCTTCCGAAGGTTTGAGAGGGACGCAGGATGCGTTTTCTGGCACTTCAGTGCTTGCGATGGAAGCGCGCACCTTATGGCAGTGCTCCGCTTGGCCAGATTTAGGGGAGATTTGAATGGAAGCATGGGACGTGATTGTTCTAGGCGACGGGCCTGCAGCATTGCACGCTGCGGCTCAAGCAGCCAGGTCTGGGTCGAGCACCTTGATGATGTCCGCGACCGGTCTCGGAAATCCCGGGATGGCTGCTCTCGAGGGAATCTCTGCCTCGTTGCAAGAATCCAACAACCGTAGCCATCGAGAGGACACGATTCGGTGCGGAGCGTTTCTTTGCGATCAGGACATCGTTGCTGAAAGGACGGCGGGAGCCATCAAGCAGGTCGACCTTATGGAACGGCGTGGCGTCAATTTCCGCCGAGATCAGCAAGGCCTCCCATTGGTGCGAAAAGGCGCGGGTCATCAACAACCTCGGACGGTCGATGCTGGCAGCGCCACGGCTCTCGGCATTCAGCAAGTTGGCGAAGAACAGTGCATGCGCCATGGTGTTATTCGACGCGGTGATCAACTTCCTTTGACGTTGGTTCACACCAATCAATCGGTCGAAGGCATCATCGTCCTTGACATGGTGAATGGCCGAATCATTGGCCTTCAATGCAAAGCGTTGATTATCGCCGATGAGGGTTTTGAAGGCGCTTATTCTTCTGGTGTTGTTGGTCTCGGCATGGACATGGCGTTCCGTGCCGGTGTGGCTCTGCGAGACATGGAATTCATGGCGCACCATCCATTGACGATTAAGGGCACAAACGTGTTCCTCCCTACCGGCCTTCTTCTGGACGGGGCTCTTCTTCACGAAGCATCTGGGGCCCCCATTGAAATTGCCAATCAATCCTCACATGAAATCACTCAAGCCCTGAACGCCGCTGTTCAACCGGTGCTGGATGCTCGGGACCTTGGCCAGAGCAGGCCATGGTGGGGTTCCCTGTTCCGTCTTGTTCAACAACGCACTGGCATTGACATGAACCGCCAAACGGTTCCTCTTCAACCAACCATTGGCCACACCCTCGGAGGGTTACCCGTTGATGGCCATGGGCGCTGCGTTGTTGGTGCGTGGTCACGCTGGTTTACCGGCCTCTACGCCGCAGGTGAGGCTGCTTGCACAGGGTTCCATGGAGCTGCCCCGCTCAGCGGCAACCGGCTTCTTGACGCCATCGATTCCGGAACGGCGGCTGGAAACCATGCAGGAGAATGGGTTTCAGGCAGAAAATTTAGCACGTTCAACGGTCTTGAATCTGCTCTTGCTGAAGCCGAAAGTGATGTCTCAGCGATGATGGAAACTGGCGAACAAACCCACGTGATGCGATGTGGAACGGTCATGACAAATCTCCAAACCGCCCTTGCATCGACGCCTTCCCTTTCGGCGGACAGCATGAACCGACTTCACGACAAACTCGAACAGATTTCAATTTCAGCGGAATCGTTGCATCTCGATCAGTCTTCGTTGATCGCCAACATGAATCTCCTCGAAATCCTTCGCACACAGGCGGCGGTCCGGATGGTCACCGCCTCCGTTCAAAGCGGCTTGGCTCGTGAAGAATCCAGAGGGGTTTTCCAGCGTGAGGACTTCACGGAATCCAACGACGACTTCCTGCATCATATCACGGTTGATTGCGACGGAACACTCGGGACGCTGGCCATCAAGAAAGGAGCAGGCGGGCACTGGGTTCTTCCTCCACAATGAAAAAGGACATCAGCCCCACAGGGAGGAGCATGCCCACGCTCTTCGAGAGAATCTTGTCGGGCGAAATACCGTCTCACCCCGTTGCTCGTGGCGAAGGATGGTATGCTTTCCTTGACATCTTTCCGCGCCGTGAAGGCCATACTCTGGTCATTCCCGTTCGTCCAGCCCAACGATTGTCTGATTTGCAGCCGAATGAACGAGCAGCGTTGATGAACGGCGTTGCTGAGGTTCAGCACCGTCTCGGGCAGCACTTCTCAACAACCGATTTCACGGTCTGCATTCACGATGGGCCCCTTGCAGGGCAAGAAGTCCCGCATGTCCACGCTCATGTCCTTCCGCGAACACCCGGAGATGGCGGGGGCACGCTGATGGCCATGTGGCCAGAGACACGGGCAAACGAACCCAACCACGCCGAGCTTGAAAGCCTCTCAAACCAACTTCGGGAGGTGAACTGATGGCCACCATTGTCACTGAAGAAGAAGAGATGATGCACAACGGGGAAGCCCTCCCTATCCTTTCAGCCTCGGCAAAAAAGATGAACATTGAGAAATTGTTGGCGGCACCACTTCCAACGTACGATTCCTCAGTCCCGGGTTCGTACCTGTGGACGAAGATTGCTTTCTGGATGTGCCGAAGGGTTTCAAGTGTTCAATTTCGAACCACATCCACGTCTCAAGCTACCCCTCTCACCGTTGAAGGCGCCGGGGCGATGTGTTGCGGTTGGCACACAAACGGCCTTATGGATCCTCTTGCCATTTTTCTCCACCACCCCAAGGAATTCGTTGTCGGTGCTCGACATGATTTGGTCACTCGGCCTCTGCTTGGTTGGTGGACGCGGCGTTTGGCTGTCCAACCCGTGGTGCGAAAAGCCGAACTTCTTCGAGGGGGATGCACAGAGGAGGAAGCCTTGCATCTTAACGGCCGTTCACTCCTTGCCCTCTCCAACGGGATTGCTCATGGTTTTGGGTGCGTCCTGTTCCCGGAGGGCACGAGCCATAGCGAATCCCACATGATACGGTTCAAGACCGGACCGTTTCGCACGGTTCTTGCCGCCGCTGCCTTGGCCAAAGCCAAAGGCCTCCCACTCCCTCATTTGGTTCCCGTAGGATTGCACTACCGTCGACGCGATCTCTTCCGAACGGACCAATTCATTGAATTCGGAGAACCGCTCCAATTGTCCGATGAAACAATCCCTTCTGAGATGGTTGAGGCTGTCCGTCAAGGCGGTTGGACTGAACCACCGGAGGCGACTGTCCATCAGGTACGAGACCAACTCAAAGGCATCCTTCCAGCCATGACGCCCAATTCAGCCACCTGGAAAGAGCATCGAGCGTTGCATCTTATGGCGCATGCCAAGGCAAGAAAGGATGGAAAACGCCTCACAACCTGGCAGAACGAGGTGTTGGCTGCACGCGAAATTCGTGATTCATGGCGGAAGGGCGAGGGGGAATTTCCTCCAGCGCCACTCAGTGGAGAGACATTTGAACGGGCTTCAGAAGCGGCTGAACTCCTTGAAGCGCACGGATTGGATGGACGGCACCTCGGTCCGCAAGGTCGGATACTTCGCAAGGCAAACTGGGCTCGGTTGCCGACGTCAATGCTGTCGATGCTTTTCTTCCTCGCTCTTTTGCCGTTCGCCATCACGTCGCTTGGGTTTCAGGTTGGCATTGGCCGAATTTTAGGTGATTCGACCGACGAGGGTTTGGACGCACGAACCAGTTACCAATTCCTCGCGGCGTTCTTTGGTTCCCTCCTCGTGTGGCCGCTGGTTGCTGCGTTTTGGACAACGCTGACATGGTTTGCTCGAGAATGGATCGCTTCCACAATGCAGTGGAGCGATTCTTGGCTTGAGTTTGGTGGCTATTCACCGTTGGTCGGCCTCGTCACCGTTTACATTTTTTGTTTCCCAGTGTTCTGGTTGAGCGGGAAATCCTTTGCTCTGGCGTGGGATGCTTGGGTTGACACCAAGAACGCATGGATTCGGATGAGGTTCACCACCGAAGAAAAAGCGCGACTGGGGCGTCTCCTTGAAGAATTGGCTCCGTAAACGGTTGCATTCAAACGGGAGGAGAATATCGGGTAGAACATGACGCCCGACGAGACCGTCGATCTGCTCAAAAAATGGCTTGCAGAAGAACGGCTCTCAGCCAAGGCGCAAAAAGACCCAAGAGCTCACGCGCACTTCCTTGTTCGCTATCCCAGCGGCAAGCAAGGCCACATGTTCGCCATTGTCGTTCCAAAGGGGAGGGACTTGGTTGCCGTTTCCAGCATGACAAGAGTGGACGAGGGCCAACAGAAGGAAATGAAAGACCACATGAACGACCAAGACAGCGACTGGTCGGAGTGGATTCATGAAAGCCGATTGCACCTGATTCGAACCGGCGTCGATTGGGTGATTCACATGGGGCATGATGGTGAAAAGAAACCCGGGCCGCTTCAAGCGTTTAACGTGAGTCTCCCGATTTGGTTTGACGGCCTTACCAAGCATGAATTCATGAACAGTTTGCGGCGACTTTGGCTGGCGAAACTTGCCCTCATTCACGAGATAAAGTACTCCTATGGCCCCGGCGTGGGCAAGTCAGGGCCCGTTGATGACTGGGCTAAATCAAAGCCCAACAGCAACGGTGGACCTCTGCCTGAAGAGTCGCGGCCAACCGCTCAAATTGAGTTTGATGAAAAGATGTCATTTGGTTCTGGTTTTGACCCGAGTGAATGGGCTTGAAACGAGCAAAAGAATCCCCGCTCAGTCGGGAGCCATATCGTTCTCAGCCGTTCTTTTGCAAACCCCTGAAACATGACCGATAGGGGACGCGGTTAAGTATGATTAGATGCACGAGAAAACGTAGAAGTCCGGGGTATACCTATGCGTCAAAAAATCAAATCCATCAGCCTAGCGTCAATCATGGTTCTTTCCGTGATGTCATCCTTGTTGATCGCCTCCGTTCCCGTGAGTGCGAACACCGTCGTTATCACCGAAGCGGTTCAAATCGTGGACGGCGGTACATCCTCAGATGCGCAGGCTGCGGTTGGCTCGGACAGCTCAGGCAACGTTCACGTCGTTTGGACACGAAACAACCTCCATCTCTACTATTCAATGATGTCTCCACGAGGGGAGACGCTCATTGACGCAACCCAAATTACCAATTCTGGACTTCACAAAATTTGGCATCCGGATCTTGCCGTTGACGAGTACGATCGCATTCACGTCGTGTGGGCTGACAAAGCCGGCCAACACGCCATCATGTACACGGCCATTTCTCCGTGGGCCGCCCCGATGGACGGCATGGCATCCGATGACGGCACCATCACGGCCATCGACGACACCATCATCTCTCGCAGATCCCAAAACCGTGACTGGCCCTCCCTCGATATTGACAGCCAAAACAACGTTCACATTGTGTGGCAAGACAATTACGATGAGCTGGGACGTTTCTTCAACCAACCACAAATCTACTACTCCATGATCCAGCCAGACATTGGATCCGGTGCTGTGGTCACGCTCTTTGACGACACCCTCCTCACCCCAATCATCGGACACAAGGGACACCCAGATGTCGTCGTTGATGCCAACGACTACGTCCAAATCGCTTGGGACGACACGCGTGGCGGCAAGGTCGAATTGGCCTTCATCGTTGACACATCCGGTTCGATGTACTCTGAGTGGGCAGACATCTGCACGGTCATTTACGGTGGAAACTTCGCAAGCGGGCCTTACTTCCAAGGAATCAAGCCCATGCTTGAAGAAGGCAACATGACGGTGTATGAGACCATTTACGGTCTTGGAAACACCCTCCCTGGTGCCGCCAGTTCAGGCAACTGCCAAGGATATAACCAGAACACAGGGCCACGCACAACCCCACTCGGCCAAACCCCCGGTGACGATTCTGGTGGTATTCGAAAGCTCCCAGGAACCATCTACAACGGAAACACCTATTCTGGATACTCCGGTGAGGATTGGGGCCCTGGATCAAACTGGGCCTGTTTGTCGTGGAAAGATGCTGCGGGTAACGTACCAGGCAACCCTCCAACCCAGTCCGACCACCGATGGAACCCGAACGCCACAAAGATCGTGATTCCCGTTTCCGATGAAGGGCCCAAGGACGGCGACCCATCGCAGCAAGCTGACGATAAAGCGGCTATCCAAGAGGCGCACGACAACTGCCTCCTCGCAGGTGTCGTCCCTGTTGGTTTGTACGGACAAGGCTACGGCGGTGCAGGCAACATCCAATCCCACTTCATGGACCTCGTCCAGTGCCCTAACGGCATCGTGTCCACTCAAACACGAAACTGCCCGGGCAATACCCTCGCCAACACGGACGCAGGTGGCCAGGCTTACGAATTCCCATCGGGATCAGGAACCAACCAAATGGCTCTTCTCGTTGAAGCAATGGTCTACATTTCAACCAACAACTCTCGTGAAATTTACATGTCCATTCTTGACCCCTACGCCAAGATGAACAACGACCCGACCTTCACTCCCGGACTTCCTGGGCACTCCTCTCAAGGAGGCACCTACGCCGAAGACACTGGAGCAGGAGCTGACGGCCACCTGGTTGTGGTGAACGACACCCGTGTCACCATTGACGACGCCTACTCTTTCCACCCTTCAATTGGCGTGGACATGCAGGGTAACACGCACATTGCTTGGATGGATGGGCGCGACTATGGATTCGAAAAGGACGTCAACTACGAAGTGTACTACACCAAACTTCGCCTTCAAGGCGCGGGTGCTTGGGACGGTGCAGAGGAAGGTCTCTCGACCTACGCCATCAAGAAAATCAATGATACACCGATCTCTACCGTTGAAGGCAATGGTGGCCTACCACCTGCTTCTCCATACGCTGGAAACTCCGTGTTCCCTTCACTCCTTACCGACGATCAAAACAACGTCCACATCGCATGGGTTGACTCCGGAAACCTCTCGGCCAACGAAGAAATTGTCTACGTACGATTGAATCAAACCGATCTTACTGGCGACGGCCTGACGGCACTTGACCCGTGGGAAGTCGTTCCTGTGACGTCCTGGAATTCAAACAAACTCGGGCCAAACAGCGGACGTCAGCCGGCCATCGGCATGCCTCCAGCCTTCTCGAACGACCTTGGCAGTGGCGCGCACATTGCGTGGTCGGATACAAACAAGTGCGGTGACGACGGTAACAACAACCGGTTTACGATATGTTATTCCCACGTCCTAACGGGTCAAGTTGACGTTGAATTCGACGAAGGCGAGACCTTCTATCACGTCATTGAACCAGGCCAGCAGACCATCTACAACATGACGATGAACAATTCAACGCCTGGTCCAAAGGACCTGGTGGCGGACACTTACGGGCTCAACATCTCGGGTGTTCCGTTGAACTGGACGGCCAACCTCTACTTTGCTTCGAACCACTCAAGCATTTTCCCAGACACCCCAATTTTCCTTGAGGGTGGCGAAGATGTTCGCTTCTACATGCGAGTTCAAGCTCCGTCCATCTATCAGGCCAACGGGGATGAACTGGCAGAAATACGGGTAACAGCCCAGTCGTACAAAGACCCCGCCATTCAGAACGATTTGATCACCTTGACTCTCATGGACGTTGTCCACGGAATTAACCTCGATACCTCCCACAGCATGGCGGACATCGAACAGGGCGATACCGCCATCTTTTCAATCACCATTACCAACACAGGTAACGTCCACGACGCTTTCGTCTTCTGGGATCCCAACAGCCTTGAGGGACAACAGGAATGGTTGCTGCCGTTTGGCTGGCAGGTTAACTTCCCAATACGTGTCGAGTTGGACCCCGGTCAATCGGTGACAAAGAACCTTGAGGTCTTTGTGCCAACGACGGAAGACCCCGGAGCGTTTGTTATCTACGTGAAGGGTTGGTCTGAAGGCGAACCGATCAAGTCCGTTGAGAAAGGAACCTACGACATCTTGGAACTCGGTGTGTTCGTATCAATTCGTTCAACCGGAAACATCGTGTTCGCTGTCGATGACCGCTCGTCTCAGATTAAGCCAGGCGATTGTGCTTCCTACAACATCAACGTCACCAAGAATTTCGACAGTGGGGAACTTGTCTTTGCCACACCCGGCGCACCCGATGCCAAGCCAGACGGTGTTGCCATGGATGCATGGCGCGAGGAGAATTGGCTTGTGATGGTTGATTTCGCAAACGCAACGGGGTCAGCCGATGCAGGCGATGGTT
>CEWG01227800.1_pt1 | contig 17590 bp, 13 predicted proteins | sample 361411 | NCBI WGS metagenome assembly CEWG01 (sample SAMEA2622173, study PRJEB7988) | marine metagenome | biome: marine biome (ENVO:00000447); feature: surface water layer (ENVO:00002042); material: "saline water (ENVO:00002010), including plankton (ENVO:xxxxxxxx)" | depth 5 m | reverse complement strand
ACTTTGTACGAGCTGTTGTCGAATTTGCCTCCGGCATGTAGTTTTGTCATAATTACCTCTGCGGCTGATATCCCGTATTCCTCATGCATGTCGACGGGAATGCCTCTTCCATAGTCTCTCACTGAGAGAGATCCGTCTTCATGTAGTGAGATCTCAATTAGGTTGGTGTGCCCGGCGAGGTGTTCATCAACAGAATTATCCACAACTTCCCATATGCAATGGTGGAGGGCCGATCCATCGTGAGGATCGCCAAGGTACATCCCTGGTCTTTTTCTTACTGCCTCAAGTCCCTCCAGGACCTGAATGTTTGAAGCATCATAGGTTTCTTGCATAAATTATTCCCATCCCGCGAAGGTTCCCAAAGGGAACCTTCGATTACCAACGTTGAAACACAACGCCGGCGGTATATCAAACATCCTCATAACTGCGGAGATCGGACCAATTTTACGCTGCAAATTGGCTTATCCAATATCCAAGCGGGAGAGTCACGATTATACCCAAATGCCCTAGCGCGAAGATGTGAGTCTCCCACAGATATGTGCGACATTGAGCGGTACAACTGTGGATGATATGCTTGCAGATGCCGCACGGGCAACCGCAGCAGGGGCGGATGTTGTTGAAGCTAGGTTAGACATGCTGTACATGCACCAGGTCGCGGTAGAATCCGAACAGGGTCAAAGCGATGCTAGATCCAGAATCAGAAGGGCAGAAGTAAAGCTCCAAGAACGAGACACCATCGATTTTGAAATCGATGAAGTACTTTCTCTGCTGGAAGCCGGAATTGAACTACCTGTCATCCTAACATGTAGGCCATCCAGACAGGGGGGCTACTTTCCAGGAACCGAGGAGGAGAGGTGTGCCATATTGAGGAAAGCAATTGAGTCAGGAGTCTCCTGGGTCGACTTGGAGATAGATATTGACAAGAACGTTCGAGAAGAACTTGTACATCTCGCTGGACAAACAACTCGAATCATTTGCTCAGAGCACTTCGATAGAGAACCCCACGGCAGCGATGAGATCATCTCTAGGGTAAAGGACATGACTCCGCTTGGGGATCTTGTCAAACTATGCTACAAATCGAGTGGCAAGAGATCTGGTCTGTGCCTATTTGAGTCAGCGTGGGGCTTGAAGGAAGATGGATTGAACTACACAATTATGGGGCTAGGAAATGCCGGAGACTGGACGAGAATTCACGCTCCGGTTCTCGGTATAAGCATGGTTTACACAACCAGTGAATCTGACCCCAGAGAACCATCCTCCGGCAAAATAAACACTACTGAATTAATTTCTGCCTGGGAGATGTTGGAGTACGCCTAGGTCTGGCCTAGGAAATTTATTCGAGATCCCCATCCTTTTCTAGCCCGGGATCCCCTTCAACCAAGGGTACGGACCTGCCAAAATCTTCCTTCTTTGCGTTCTTGTCCTTCCATCCGTGGAATCTAGAGTGGATGACTGCTGGTGCGGCGATCAAGAGAATGGGGGGGAGACAGACAATTGCGTAGGCCGTTATGGCCGGTAGCATAACCCGCTTTTCCACATCTATGGTAACCTCCGCAATTAGGCCCACACCCGCTTGGGGTTGACTGCCTGGTCGAGATGAGTTCCAATTGTCGAGCACGAGGTACATGTAATTCTCGGGATCATTCCCAAACCAGTCTATGAAAGCCTCTTGCTCCGAGTCAATGGAAGTCGTGAACTCGGTTTGTTGTATGCTTTCATATGCGTGTACATCCCTGAATGGAAGCCAGGTGGCCATGTCCCTCCACTCAAGGGGTATCTGTTCCAAGCCCTCTGACCACCATGTCTCCATCCTTGTGTCATAATCAGTTCTGTATATGTCAAAATCACCACTGGCAAGTAGGTAAACATCCCCAATCGGAGGTCCGGGAACCACCTCTTCTGTCGGGTCGTTGTAATATGTCACACAAAATCGATACCTATACCCCTTGACAAGTTCCAATCTTAGTGCTATCGCATCATCAGATGGAATGAGCACCTCTGCATACTGGTCTTCTGTCAATGATTCCAAATCGTAGTTAGTGTTGTACACACCGTCATCATATAAGTCAAAAAAATCATCGTCAAAGAAACCAAATCCACCCGCTGGAATTAGGTCAACCTGAGAAGAATTGAGCCCCACATCTGCCCCGACGGGGCATGATGATTGTTGGGCCGATGTTTGAATAACAGGGATGTTAATGGCAACCGTCATCGCGATTAGGAACGCGACGACTTTCAACCTCAATTAATCACTTCCTAGACCTTACTGGCCTAATGTATCCTGAATCCTCGTCACGCCTATCTTCCAATGTCAGATATTTTGGTTGCGGAGGTGCGACATGTTGATCCATTCCCTGGAGGCCTCCTTCACGTTCGACCTCCGGAACATCGAAGGTCTGGGCAAATTCCTCAGCCTCAGTCTCATCATCATCTTTCTGACGAAGTATCATCCACCATAGTGTAGCGAGAAGAGCCACAAGTGCTAGGATTCCGAGGTTTTCCTCGGATGGACGTAGGTCATCGATAGTCAACTCCCCGAGTGATTTCGGATCCGTGGCCACATCGCCACTGTAGACCGTGACGACAAACACCCTCTCTGTGCAAATTCCGACGCCGTCGCATACCCTCAACAGAACTTGTCTCTCCCCCACTTCGGACCAGACTCCTTCATCCCAGTCGAAATCGTTCGCTGGATCCCCATCCTCGTCTAGGTCGATCAGGATGTCAGTGTCCCAGTAGACTTCTAGTTCCCCAGTCAATAGCCACTGCCTATCGTTCCAATCGAGACCATCTAGATCGCTGTCTATGAAGGCATCCTTGTCCAACCAGGCTTCGACTCCCAACTCTATGTCTGGGTCGTAGAAGTTTGCGGATATCTCGATTCCATCCCCTTCCGTTATCTGGTCTGTGTTGACAATGCTTTGGGCAGGAATGACCGGTGGCTCGGACACAAGTATCTCAATGGTGGTGCTCTTTACATCCCCAGTGAGGTATCCATCCCGGACGGTCAATGTGACGCGATAAGCACCAGGCTGGGACCAAGAATGCCATATCGACTCACTCTCAGCTATGGGGCTGCCGTCGCCAAAGTCCCAATACCAAGCGACGATGCCAGTCCAATCCTCTGATTCTGGATTTGTTGAACTGGCATTCAGATATTTGAGGTCTCCGTCCCTGCTTTTAGTGCCGTCCAAGTAAAGCAGCTGGTTGGGTGCGAGAAATATCCCTCCATTTGAGATGTGTGGTACCATCCAAGTTATAGTGGGATCACTTGGCTCTAGCATGCCGGTGATTGGAGCATTTCCATCAGTCGCTATGCGGGCTTCGATCTCTGGAATGGGTTGTGGATTACTGATTTCAATTGTGTAGTTCTTGAGCCCGGATGGCTCGTTGTTGCCATCAAAAACCCTCAAAGAGATCGAGTAAGTTCCTGGCTCCTCAAATGAATAGAAGACGGTTGAGATGTTCTCGATTATTTCACCGTCGATATTCCATCTGTATTTTAGATCAGACACCAAGCCGTCGGGATCGTAGCTTGCACTTGCATCGAACACGTATTGCTGGCCAGATTCTCCATCAGCCGGTCTTGGCATCACAGCAAGCGGCCTCTGGTTCAGGACCATAACAAAGAATGTGTGTGAGGATCTATTTCCATCATTATCCTCGACCTCCAGGGTTATGTTGCGAATGCCAGGAGTCTTCCAAGCAACACGAGGGTTCGTTAGGTCGGAACTTGTCTGGGTGAAATCAGAGCCCAGAGACAGTGAGGTCCCTCCAACATTTACACCATCGCCCTCTTGGCCGGTCTCAAAATCCCAAGACCAAGAAACAATGGCACCATCAACATCTTCGAATACGTCAGGCAAGATCAGAGGAGTTAGGGTAAATGTCTGTAAAGGCTGCAAGAGTATCACTGAAGGAGGCCTATTCATCACAGTAATTAGGTAATCAGAAGTGACTCTGTGTATTCCATCATCAACTGTCAGTGCCAGAGTGTAGACAGTTCCATCAGAATCCCCATCATTCCAGGCGTGACTCACCTCAGTCAGGCCAAAACCAGACTCCACAACACCATCGCCCCAGTCCCATTGGAACCAAAGCAGATCGAGTGGGATGTTGTCTTGAGTCAGTCTTGATGAGAATGCAACCCTTTGTCCTGTGAGTAGAGATATTCCTCCTTCGATAGCCAGTCCTTCGATGGATACAGCAGGAACTGGATCAGTAGAATCATTGACGAAGATGTCCCATGTCACAAACTCCGAATTTGACCCCCCTTGGTCGATAACAATAAGAGTCACGGTGTAGTTTCCATTCTGTGAATATGCGTGGTACGGGTTCTTCAGTGTGGATGTGGAGCCGTCACCGAAATCCCATGAATATCCAGAGGGGGCTTCACTGTTGGAGTAAGTCTCGTTCTGGAGGCCAATCCCCCAATTGTCAAGTCCAGAACCGAAGAAGGCAATCTGAAGGTAGGGCTGTGTGTTATCTGTTGAAGACGATCCAAGAGCGGATGGCCTCAAATTCCCCAAGCCAGGGATGAAACCAATGCTCTGATCCACTTCCAAGCCTTCAGTATTCAGTAGGCTCAATCTGAAGGTCCAGTCACCATCGGTTGGGGGGGTGAACCAAAACTTGGCTTCTACGGGCACGCTGTTACCTACGATCATATTGTTCGTCATCGTGGATATTACCTCACCATCGACCCCAACAGCCTCTATCTGGACGCTGACTCTTTCATAGAAGGCTTGGGAAAGCACCTGATAGCTCATCTCCACCGAGTCATCGATCCCATCCTCGTCATGATCAAAGGTGGAATAGTCAGAAATCGAAATTTCTGCAGGATCAGTGACAAGCTGAGCGAAAACCTCCACAGAGGCAACTGGGTACCCCTCGGGAGGGAGAAGGCCACAGCTGGAGTACGAGTAATCACAGTCCCCAATGGCGCTTTCAAACCTCACGATAACCCAGACGTCATCTGTTTCGCCACCGAAGGAGTCTACTAACGCCAGTAAGTCTGATGTAGCAGGATCGACAACCATCTCAGAAATCGACCAAGTCCCGGTTGATGAGTCCCTTTCCAGTAATGATCCTCTGAACCCTGATTCAGATGGTTGAACCCTGATGCTAAGCTGGGCACCGGTGCCGCCTGTATATCTATATGCGCGGATTCCCCACCCTTCTATTTCCTGGACCCCACTCGTGGCCATCTGAGACCATGTGTCGTTGAAGCCACTGTATTGCACCCTGCAGACAGTCGTAGAGCAACCAAATGCGAGGTCTATGTTACTGAAACCCAGTCCTAGTTGGTTGCTGTCTAGTGTCGCAGCTGCCGAGAAATTGGCAAAAATATCAGAAAAAGTGGTGCCAATTGGCGTCGCGCTCGGCTCCGGATTCAAGGCCAAGTTCACTATGCCTTGCGCTCCCTTTGCGGTGTCAGCAATCAACCGTTGGAATGCGGTTGGGCCACCCATAGCATCCACAACATAGAGCATCATGAGAAAGCCTGCTCCATAATCGCCGATTCTCTGATTCCACCACCTTACTGATAGGTTTGACGACTCAGTCCAACTATTTGCATGGCCGGTTAATGTGTTTGTCAAGCCGAATGTCAGGTACGAAGCCATGTCTGCGGCACCTTCGTCTATCCACAGGTATTCGCCAGGGTCTCTTGCCGAGTGAAGTAAGTGTGCGAACTCATGGGAAATTATTGTGTTCCTCCAAGACAAGTCGTCAGAATCCATGAATATGATCTCTCGAGAGGAGGACAATCCCGGATTGAAATATCCGCCTATGCCGCCCCCGCCGTCGATCGCGAGTATCAGCAACTCGACTGTGCAGGTGTCGTCAATGTCAGGTATGGAGCCAAAGTAATTTGTAACTGTAGGTTCTATGGTGTTGTCCCAGGTAGTTGCAATATCATTGAGCGTAGTCAGAGGTATTGAAACGCCCACTTCCACCAAGACGGCTATTCCAGATCCTAACTTGGCGACAGTCGCCTGCGTTGATTCACTTCCTTGATTAACGGTGACTGAATCACCCTCTTGGTATGCATTTGAGCACGATTTAGCTGCTGATCTAGACTGAGTAATCTGGAGGGCATCGACCCTTCCAGGGAAACCGTCGTTGATCCAATCTAACTTTAACTTAACATAGCCAGAAGACACTTTGTTGTCCGTGCCTGGATATGATCTGATTTGTTCGGAACTCTCTACTACTACTGGTGAGGGTTCATCGAATGTTGTGCCTTCATTCGCGGTGGAAAGGGGAGATATGACCGTCGAGGAAAGTAGCAGGATCACCAATAAGAGCGACGAATGGCGCCCCGACCAAAAACCCAACACCGCCATATTCCCCCTTGGTTTAGATTGTAGCCTTCAGAGACGACTTTTAACATCGATGGAGCGTCGTTCGTACGTCATGGCAACTATGCGACTGACCGTCATTGCCTTGGTTATCTGCAGCGCGACTCTTCCTCTTTCTTCTTCCATGGCTTCAAAGTCATTGACATATGATCTCATAAAGAGTATTGATCATGATCCTCAAGCCTTTACTCAAGGGCTCGAAATTGATGAAGGTATTATGTACGAATCAACCGGGCTGTATGGATACTCCCAGCTCAGGGAGATATCAACAACAGATGGATCATTGGTCAGATCCGTAGACCTGCCGTCGACGGTTTTCGGAGAGGGCCTCACAGTGACAGGGGAAACCATATTGATTCTAACGTGGAAATCCGGTGTTATCTTCGAGTTCGAAAAAGACAACTTCACTCAAGTCGGAGAACATCCTCTTGAAGGGGAAGGATGGGGCATCTGCTCCTTCAACGACCGCCTATTCATATCCAACGGCACTAACTCACTTTCTGTCAGGGACTTGGAAACGTTGGATCCTATTGGGAGCCTTGTCGTGGGAGAAGAGGACGAGATCTGGAATTTGAATGAGTTAGAATGCCATGGAAACCACATTTTGGCAAATCAGTGGATGACGCCCTTCGTCCATATCATCTCAGCATCTAGCGGAGAAGTTCTTTCCACAATAGACCTATCGGGGCTCCCATCGGGTACATCTGGGGACCGGAACGAAGTCATGAATGGCATTGCATGGGACGAAGATAGTGAGGGATATTGGATCACCGGGAAGAATTGGACATACATGCACCTAGTCTCATTTTCTGAGGGAGGGAATGCACCGGAAAATCCGGAAAACTTGCAAAATGAAACACCAACCCTGATCGGAGGAATAATCCTAATCACAATATTTTCTTTTGTAGTTGGCATGGGGATCCATTCCAAATTATCTCCATCAGACTTAATCATCAACAACGATGAGGGTTGAGCATGGTCCGAGACGCGCTGAGAGAAGGGGCCTTGGAGTGGCGCGGCCAGTTGCGAAATGATCCAAGTGCTCGAAAGGCAGGAGCTTTCCTAATCGGGATCGGGTCTTGTCTTGGAGTAGCCCTTGGATTTTTGTTGATAGCCGTCAATCCAACCGATCTTCTTGATGGCCAGAGAACCTCTGCCAATACAGCGGATGTAGACGGCATGGTAATCGAGTCATTGGAAAGCGAGACATCGGGTGGTGAGCCCATAGATAACGCGACATTGACTTTGCACACACTACAAGGCGATCTTCTTGCAGGCCCCATATTCTCCAATTCTGCAGGTAGATTCTCCTTCGAGGATGTTTCTAGGGTGGAACTTCGTTTGGAGGTTGATGTCCAAGGCAGAGTATCTGAGCATCGTCTAATAGTTCCCGGGGACTCCTCTCAATTAGTTATCTCAATGGAGAGAGGGCAAGGGGAGGCAAATGTCATCGATCTGAGGGGAGATAGCCATTTGGATGACTCAGCCTTACTGGGAACCGCAATCGCCCTGAGCACCATGTTAACTGGATTGGCCGGAATTTCAGCGTCTATATCTGCATATCAAGGTAAAGCGTATCGAAGGACTCAATTTTTTGCATTTCTTGGACTCTGGAGCAGAGGCGGCGTTTTCATTGGGCCTTTGTTCATACTACTCGGCATGGCGATAATCACCTCTACAAAATCACAATTCCATAAGAGGCCCACTCGAGTCGCGATTGTACACAAACCAGGGGATGTCGATTGACATGTACTTGATAACAATAGAAGGCGGGGATGGGAGTGGTAAAGGCCTTGCATCGAGATTGATATGCGAGTTGCTCGAAAGAGACGGCAGTTTCACATCTGTAGAACTCACAGCTGAGCCAAGAAGAAGGCACCCATTAGGGAGAGCAGCTATCGATGCTGTGAAGGAGAAAAAGCACACCCCCGAACACGAAGCCAAACTTTTCGCTCTTGACAGACTCGATCATGGTTTGAATTGGATGCTACCAAGGCTGAGTAAAGGTTCAGTGGTGGTTTGTGACAGGAACATACATTCCTCGCTGGTGTACCAGGGAATCGTAGGCGGATTAGGGACGAAGAATGTCGGACTTCTGAACTCTGGGGCCCTGATTCCTGATCTTTGTGTGTGGGTTGATTGTGACCCAGAAATTGCAATTATGAGGATTAGGAGTGGTAGTCTAAGGGAAGCTTCACCACAAAAATCAGAGTACTTTGAAACGCTAGAAATCCAGAAGAAAATCAGATCTGGATACGAAGTCGTATTATCTGGCCAATCTCCGACTGGGACTTCCTTTGACACGGTTCGAGTGGTGGGCCCAATAAGGAATGAATCGACTGTAGAGAGATTCTCAAATGAAGTGGCCCAAGAAGTGAGAAAATTCCTCAGATTGAGGCCCAAGCCAAGAAATACATACGTCCATGATGTTGACTTAGAATTGATCAGAACCATAATTCGATGGAATTCAGGCCAAACCAAATTACCGGGGTACGAGATAGATAAAGATCCCAAGACAAAATCCAAGCCATGGGAGTTGATCAGAGATATGGAAAGATCATACAAAAAAGCAAGCCAAGAAAACTCCACTGAAAATGTTCCTCGGCGACTGCATTCTAGGTCAATTTATGCTATTATGACATCCATGACCTTGATTTCTTCAGGCGACACCAACGAAATCTCTGCCGCGATGGGGCCATCAAGGCAAGTCTCAAAGGGACACGCCACGAAAGTAATCCGACATCTATGCTCAACCGGTAAATGGATTCGTGAATCTTCCGGATCAAGAAACGAAGGTAGCCATTACAGAATAACAAAAAAAGGGGAGGCTGTAGGGAAATTAATGCTCGTTTTGAGCCCCTTGAGAGCCAAGGTGAGGCTGTGGAGATCTAGGTTCCCGAAGACCAGTTACAAACACATGATCAATGGCATTCTAGACATCATAGTCCACGATGAACAATTGAAATCCGTCTCCGATAGAATAAACCTGCTTTACCCGACTATTTTGAGAGGAGAAGGACAGTCGGAGAAAGACCACGTCTTAGCATGGTGGCATAGTAATCTTATTCACGAATTTTGAGGCTCGCTCCTGCAGGGAGCTCAACCTCTCCGAGGCTATCAAAATCAGACGCTCGAGCGCTTATGGTGGCACCGACCAGCCATGCTAAGGCAGCCCCCGCAGTGGACCCCGTAATCAGCCTGAGTGCGTTATTGGACTCGTAATCGGTGAGCAATTGTGTGAAACCATCGATACCTGTTGGTAAAACTCCGACAAACAATAAGGCAAACATCGCTATCAGCCTCCTGTCCGTACGATATAGCGGCTCTGTCCACGAGTCCGGCAACAAGGAGAGAAAGGAGTCTCGTATACTATACCTATTCAAACCGAATCTGCTCCATGCGAGAGCACCCACCACGAATCCAAATAAGATTCCTATGTCCCGCGCACACACGGCAGTTTGGTTTCCATTTATCATGAAGGCCCTCTCATATTTTTGATGGCAATTCAGATCGCCGATTGAATATACCAAAGCAACTAATGGGCCGTGGTCCATCCAGGCAAAAGCACCACCTTTTGCGAGTTGATCGTGTCCGAGTTCACTATTCTCACCATGGTCATTGTTCCCCCACGAACCCCATCCATCAACTGTTGCGTAGTCGATCAAATTCGCACGGCCAGAAAGCTCTGGTACAGTACCCGGCTCCAAGGTCATGGGGGTGATGAAAACAAGTAATGTATAGGTCCCAGCAACTAATGCCATCCTGAAACCGATTTTTTTCTCTCTCTCCCTAGAACTCGCACCATTCCGCTCCACAAGGGCACAACGAATGCGTAGTTGTATCAACATTACTCAATCGCATTGATGAGACGAACCCCTTTCGAAAACCATGAATCGCGTGGAGTTGAGGGATGCCCTGATCGCATCTTTGGTAATTGCGACCATGGCTACCTTGGTTGTGACAATCTTCTCACTCATCGGCCAGGAGAGTGGCGAATGGAATCTCTTTGCTTCATTGTCGATTGGAATCCAAGCAGGAGTTTTCACATTTGTAATTGTTCTTTTCCTCACTTTGCTTCGATTGAGGTACATTTCGACCAATCCCACGAATAAAGAAGACAAAGAGGAGACCAGGCGATTTTTGATAGGTCTATGTCAAAAGGTATTGATGTCCACGACTGAGGGGCTGGCGCACCAATGGATTCCAGAAAATAAAATCCAGATAATCCGTGGAGTCATCACTCTGAACTTAATTGGTCTCAGCCCAGAAATTGCCGTGTCTATGGTACAGAGTCTAGTGGATAACAGAACTAGATTGGGAAGGTTGAGACTTGTAATCGGAAGCGAGGATAGTTGGGAAATTGAGGTTTCGACGCCCAACATCCGGCCTGCTGTATTGCAGCGATTGAAGATTAATGCCGAGCGGGCTCAATGGCAAATAATCCAATCAAAATCGACTGTGGTTTTACGTCCCACTGGAACTCCCCCCACCAGAGGGAAAGTATTGCTTCGATTGGCTCTTTACGGACCAATAATCGTTCCATCTATGTTTTTTGCATTCAGGGATTTGGCTGGAACAGAAGGAGAAGTTGCCGGTGGAACCTTTGGGATACTGATGGGAGTATTGCTCACGGCCCTGATGGCCAGCCACAGAGACAGAACTGGTTGATTAGTACCTAGGGACGCCTTCACAGCAGGCTTCCACTACCCTTCTGCATCGGGGGCATTCCATATGCTGTTTCATTGGGACTGCATCCCCAATGTAGCCACATTCACAGAATATGCCTCTGCAATGGTCTGAATCCACGGATGTATTAGGGGAACCAGGGCTTTAGTCTTGCTCAGGTGCTCAAACCGACTAATGCGTCTTCAACTGCATCAATCAGCCAAGCATGTACATCCTCATTCCCCATCTGTGAGAGTGTTGAGTTTAGGAAAGCAGCCACTAGTGCATCCTCAGCCTCTTGTTCGGTCAGCCCTCTTGCCATGAGGTAGAATCTCTGGTCTTCATCAACCGGCCCATTCGCCGTGCCATGGCCACAACCGACCACGTCATTCTCCTCGACCTCCAGTTCAGGTATACTGTTCGCTTTCGCCTTTTCAGACAACAACAGGTTGTGGAACAGTTGACCGGCATCGGCCTGTCTCGCCCCCTTTTCTATGCGCAACATTCCTGTTCCCACTGAGGTGCTGTTGCCGCCGCAAGCCGTGTGCCATCCTAGACGACTGTAGGTGTTTGGGGCTATGTGGCTTATCTCTATGTGGTGATCTAGGTGCATTTGGCCTGCAGACAGGAGGGACCCTAGGACATTAAGGTTGGATCCGGGAGAGTCTAAGAGATATCTGATGTCAGCCTTTGTCCACGTGCTTCCAGCACTTACGGTACCAGCTGTCACCGAGGAGTCACGTCCCAATCTTAGCGCATCGACTCTCATGAGATTGCCATCATGGGCCTTGTTTACGAAAACATCTTGGAGGAAGGAACCAACTCCAGTTTGACCTGTCCTCAGAATGCCCAACCATTTGGACGAGCCCTGAACCCTTGTCAATATCGTGGCTTCACTGAATTTCCCAGTCTCTATGTGGATATGCACTGCATCTAATCTACCAGTTGGCTTGACGTCGAGGATTAGCGGATTTTCACTTCTCCAGTTGTCGGGGATCGAAATTCGGATGGCTTTGCCATCTGTGACGGCACTGAGGAATGAGTTACTTACAGGCGATCCTTCGAATGGAATGGATATGGCATTCTCCATTTCGATGCTTATGCCCGATGCTTCTTCACCATTGATCGTTGACAGTTCGATTTGAGGGGTTGAAATTTCATCGGGTATCTCACTCGGATCTCCTGTGGGATGAACCCTTTTCCAGGGGGTGTACCTCCAGAGATGATCGGATCTTGGGGGCTCTTCCAATGAGAGGTATGCTTCTTCTAAGGCACTCATTACTTTCACCTTCGAGCAGTATCAACCGATGCTACCTTCCATTTCGAGGGCCATTAGTTTGTTTAGTTCGACGGCATATTCCATGGGGAGCTCGCGAGTAAATGGCTCAAAGAACCCATTGACGATCATAGCCAATGCCTCCTCCTCTGAGTGGCCACGACTCATGAGGTAGAATACTTGATCATCACTGACCTTGGACACACTGGCTTCATGTTCGCATCGGGCAGAGGCGTTGGCTACTTCCATTGTAGGATAGGTGTCAGTTTGGCTCTCATCATCCAGAATCAAGGCGTCACAAACAACATTCAGTTTGCAGTTCTCTGCTTTGGGCGAGACAGTCACCATCCCTCTGTAGGACCCTCTTCCCCCGTCCTTGGATATGGATTTGGAGAGAATTTTGCTAGTTGTGTTGGAAGCCAAGTGGTGAACTTTGGCACCGGCGTCTTGGTGCTGACCCTTTCCTGCATAGGCGATAGAAATCACTTCGGCATGAGAACCCTCTCCTTTGAGTATGACTGATGGGTATTTCATCGTCAATTTCGACCCAATGTTGCCATCAATCCACTCTATGGATGCATCTTCGTGGGCTATCCCCCTTTTTGTGACGAGGTTATACACGTTAGCCGACCAATTCTGGATGGTCGAATATCGGATGTGGGCGCCATCCAATGCTATGAGTTCGACTACTGCTGAGTGTAGTGAATCTGTGGAGTAAGTTGGTGCAGTACAGCCTTCGACGTAGTGGATGCTGGAACCCTCATCAGCTATGATGAGGGTCCTTTCGAATTGACCCATATTTTTGGCGTTGATTCTGAAGTATGCTTGGACAGGCATCTCCACCTTAATCCCCTTGGGTACGTAGATGAATGAGCCTCCGGACCAAACTGCGGTGTTCAGAGCGGAGAATTTGTTGTCTTGGTATGGAATCACGCTGCAAAAATACTCTTTGACGAGTTCCGGATATTCCCGCAGACCACTGTCCATGTCCAGGAAGATGACCCCCTGGGCCTCTAAGTCCTCCCTGATACTGTGATAAACTGCCTCAGACTCATATTGGGCCGTGACGCCGGAGAGCCATTTTTGCTCTGCCTCTGGTATACCAAGCCGATCAAATGTGTTTCTGATGTCATCTGGAACATCGCCCCAGTCTTTCTCGGTTGCATCGGATGAACGTAGGTAATAACAGACCTCGTCGAATTTGATCCCTTCCAAGGCCTCTCGATCTCCGAATCCCGGCATAGGCCTATTCACGAAATGGTGATATGCTTTCACCCTGATTTCCGTCATCCAACTGGGCTCGTTCTTGATCGCGGATATTTTCCTTACGACCTCTTCACTTAGTCCAGAGTCGAATCTAATTGTTGAGTGCTCCGGGTCATGCCATCCTAGATCGTAGTCCCCAACTGCTTCTCTTGCCTCTTCCATTGCCATGACTTCACTCTCCTCCGTTGTTCCCAGACTCGAGCCATTCATACCCTCTTTCTTCCAGTTCAAGGGCGAGTTCAGGCCCACCACTCTTGACTATCTTCCCTTCTATCAAGACATGGACGTAATCGGGTTTAACATGCTCGAGAATTCTGCTGTAGTGGGTGATAATTAGGGCACCAGAGTCTGACCCCCTTATTGCAGCATTGATGCCTCTTGAAACGACTCTAATTCCGTCTATGTCTAGCCCTGAGTCGGTCTCATCAAGAATGGCAAGCTTGGGTTTTAGAAGCATCAATTGAAGAATCTCGAACCTTTTTTTCTCACCGCCACTAAAGCCGTCGTTTACGTATCTTGAGAGGAAGGATCTGGGGATAGAGACCTCTTCCATAGCCGACTTGAGTGCCTCCCTGAACACGGGTCCCTTTGCGGAGTCCTCTCCTCTGATAGATGCGACGGACTTCCTCAAGAAGTGCCCGACCTGCAGACCCGGGACAGCCTGTGGGTACTGGAAAGAAAGAAAGACTCCTTTCCTCGCTCTTTCCCATGCTTCTAATTCAAGGAGGTCCTCGCCATCGAGAGAGATCTTGCCCGAACTTATTTCATAGTCTGGATGTCCCATAATGGTACTAGCAGCAGTTGTCTTCCCACTGCCGTTTCTTCCCATGATAGCATGAATTTCTCCTGGAGCGATATCGAGGTTAATGCCGTGGAGAATCTCATTGCCCTCAATGCCAACGTGAAGATCTTTAATTGACAAGACGGGTTGATTATCCGACATTCTAGTCTCTCTCCTGTCGTACCCTTGAAGCCACGGCTTTTCAACCCCTTTATGCGTCCACGAGATCAAACATAACATAATGCTCTTTACTTTGGGATGGGTATGTCCGTCCCTTCGAGCCCCCGCCCAACCGACGATCTTGAGTCCCTCTATCGGTCACAGATTAGGTCAATGATGACTGAAGAGTCACAAAAGCGCATTGATAGGCACGTTGACCCAATGGAGGACAAAAGGCTCATGGATTTGGATATCATCGAATTAGTTTCCTCTTCGTCCGAGGATACTGTCCCAGCGCTCATGGCACGATTGGGAGTTGTGAGGGCGGCACTGATTGGCCATGGTGGTGCACTTGTACTACATTCCCATTTGATAACTAAGGACCACGCAGGGGCCGAGTCATTATCGCTGGTTATAGATCTCGACGGAGCTTGCGTTTCCTGTGGCGCTGCTCCGGGCACATTGAAGGGCATACAAGACGACTTGCTTGCAGACCCCAAAATCTCACGCGTCAGATTCAACAAAGGCATGCTTGATTGGTTCACAGAGATCCAGAGGGAATTTGTCTTAGAGCACGGGGGAGTCACTTTCGCCTGATGCTGAGATACCTACAAACAAAAATTCCCGTAGCCTTTCCATTGCCTTCGACGAGAACCCCAAAACTGTAATTTCATCGCCATCAAATATCTCTAGATGCTTAGCTGCAAGCCCCTTTATGTCGTAGCCACCAGCTTTGCCTTTCCATGAATCTGTCTTGATCAACTCCTCAAGATCACTATCCGTCAATGGCCGCATGTCTACTTCGCATTTGTCTGAAAACAACTCCCATGTAATCTCTTGACTGGGAGTGATTAAAGCCGTACAACTGTGGACGTAATGCCTTTTCCCTGCGAGGCTTCTGAGCATATTCTCCGCTTCTAGAGCATCAAGCGGTTTTCCCAATGCAACCTTCGAGGCCGGGCCCTCAACCAATGTATCCGAAACCAACGCAACCCAATCTCTTCGCTTCACTCCGAGACTACGACCAGCATGGGCAGCTTTCGCATTTGTTATGTTCCTGACAGTGGCGGAGACATCCCCTTCGATAGAGTACCTTGACTCATCTATGTCCATTGATCTAAATTCTATTTGGTGCCCTTTCATCCAATCCTGCTTTGAAATCCAGGCTCTTCTTCTAGTCGAGGAGGAAGCTAGGATGACTCTCATCAGAAGCCCTCAACCCGCTCCCCGCAAGATGGGCAAGTCGTTTTTCTTATCTCCTTGAGCAGTTCAAAACGTGCGTGACATACACTGCACATCACCGTCCTGTACGGGTTTGTTGGGTCCGTTGGTGGAGGGGGAACAGGTTTAGATTCAACAACAAACTCTTGTCGTGGGGCTATTACTTTCGGGGCCACCTCCTCCACCTCGTCCGGATCAATTTCCAGTGCATCCTCCGGGTCAGCTTCAATCACTACGGAAGCGGATCTTCTCCTGTCCCTCATATTCGAAAATCCTTGTCTAACGGTCCCAACAAGTAGGGAGAGCAGTATCACCAATAGCGCAGTCGCTAGGCCTATCAAGAGCAAATTGAACTCGGTCTCTTCCAATCCAAGTACCAATCTTGCAGTCTCAAAGATATTTGTCGGACCGCCATCCAAATCACCATTGCTTGTGATTTCAATTATGGCCCAACCACCAGAAGAAGTCTGGACCATGAAAGGAAAAACAAGACCGTCCGAAACGGCCGAGGCTGCATAGGCTCTCCCGGATGATACCCTATTTCCTATTCCGATCCAACCCTCTTCTGGGTCGATCACCCCTACGCTCACCACACGTCCGACCGGGCTAACATGGTCATAAACGACAAACAGGGTATCCCCACGTTGAGAGATTTTGACATATTCTCCTCCTCTGGCAAGAATGGTTGTTGATACTCCAGTAGAAAGGCTGAAACTTTCGTCCACAATGACTGTCTTTAGAACAGAACTGTCTGATTTCCCCTCAAACCATGCGATCGACACCATATCTTCTCCATCCACGCTTGTAACAGCCATAGACGGAGAGGATGCATGAACGGCAATTGCTCTTTTGTAAAACCATGAATCAGTCCCCTGAATTCCGTGTGCGTACCAAAGCCCTGGGACGGGGCCCGAGGACGTGTCGTTCCTAGATGATACATAGGCGATGTGAATCAATTCATCTCCAATCTCAACCTCTATCGGCGCTTCGCTTAGGGACATCGAGTCAACATCCCGAATTACATTCTCGGTTAGATCCCACTCACTCGCTGATTGTGGCCTTTCTCCACGAAGGGTAAAGATGGACTCTGAGGGTTCGAAGAGTGGGCCGCTCAGCATATCCCTGAGATATCCCGCGATTACGATTTCACCATCATCCTCGTCCAAATCCACCCCGAAATAATCACCTATGTTCTTCGGGAGTGGATCCATGAGGTCTTGTGGGACCGTCGAGGAGCACTGATCATCAACCGTGGCGTATGAGATAGTCTCACTCAATACCCCGGTTCCAGTTACGAGTCTCCTGGTCCAAACGACATGTGCAATACTGCTGTCATCAACGGTGGCTGAAATCGATCCACTCCAGAATCTTTCAAGCGGGGTGTTACATCTTATGATCTCCCCATTCGCTTCAATTTTGTACATGATTATTTGAGTATCCTCGGAAGTTAGTATCAGGCCAGTCTCTCGAAATGAAATTACCGAGAGGGGCTGTTCCAATTCTCCGGTGGAAGTTAACCTTGTGTTCACTTGGGAGTCCTCAACGACAATCGACCCGTCGAGCTCGTTGTTTGACCAATCTACGTCAATTAACTCCGGCCCAGTGACCGTGAATCTATAACTCATCACTCCAGAGTCGTGACCTTGGACTGGGAACTCAATTATTACACTCTGTCCTGATGGAAGCATTGACAAAGATCTAGAGGAAACCGGTAACCAACCCAGTCCTCCTGTGCCCATTGAGTAGAACGTGACTTCAACTGACGATGCATCTTCAGATCCTTGATTTTTCACCATCGTGCTGAGAATAAACTGATCACCGGGCGCGGGTATGGCTGGAGAAGCAAACACCCCTCCGTCC
>CEWG01408184.1_pt1 | contig 17622 bp, 18 predicted proteins | sample 361411 | NCBI WGS metagenome assembly CEWG01 (sample SAMEA2622173, study PRJEB7988) | marine metagenome | biome: marine biome (ENVO:00000447); feature: surface water layer (ENVO:00002042); material: "saline water (ENVO:00002010), including plankton (ENVO:xxxxxxxx)" | depth 5 m | reverse complement strand
TTAAAATAGTTTTTGAAAAATTTATTATCATACTCTTTCTTTAAAACATTATTAGTTTTAAATTTGTCATCATTTATATTTATATATCCACTATCAAATATCTCATCTGATTTTTCAATAAAGCATCGTAATAATTTATACAATTTATTATTATTATTAATATTATATTTTTCAAATAAATTAGATTTTATATAATTTATATATGGAAATTCTTGATTATCAGATTCAGAATTATTATTTGATGCAGATTTTTTTTTCATAAACTTTATACTATTATCATTAATAGTTTTCATAATTTTAGGAGGTAGATAAATATAATCTGCAAGTGCTCTGCTTAAAGATTCTGCTAGTTCTATATCTAAACCAGTACTTTTATCATATTTACTACTAATATCTAAAAAATTTCTAATAGTAAATGCACGAGGAAATCTTTTATATAATCCTCTTATATATTTTGCAACAGTAATTGTTATAATTATAGCTATAAGTAATAATAGTGGTTTAAATAAATATTTTCTAATTAGATCAAAAATGAAATCTACTTTTTCACTTGATTTCATTTTTGACCAAGTTTCTCTATTTCTTTGTAAAGAATTTCCTGTTTTTCGTGCAGTTTTTTTAATTGATTTCATACCAGGAACATAATTTGTTCCTTTATCAATTTTATCAAGAGCTTTTGCGGTTGTTTTATTTTTTTCTTTAAAATTATCATAATTTACACTCTTTCGTGCTCTATCTGTTTTAATTTTATCCATAGTTTTCTTTGCATCATCTTTTGCTTTTTCTCTAATTTTTTCTTTTTCATTATCATCTAATACTTTTCCTTCTTTTTTTGCCTCTTTTAATCTTCTTTTAAACGCCAAATCTTCTAATTTTTCTTCCTGCTTTACATTTGCCTTTTTTTTTTCAGAAGATTCTTTTACCCTTTTATATTCTTTTTTTTCTTCTTTGTTTAATTGATCACCTTGGTTTTTTTTCTCTTTTAATTCTTGGAATTTTCTTGTATTTTGATTTAATTTTCTCTTTTTTTCATCTTGTTTTTCTATTATAGCTGTTGCTTTTTTTTTTATTTTGTCATCATCTGTTAAATCCTTAATTTTTTCTTCTTTTCTTTCTTTTCTCTTTTCTCTTCTACTTTCTGTAATTGCAGGTGCACTGAAAAGAGATTTAGTTTTATTATATTTCCTTTCAGCAAGTTCTCTTTCTAAATTTTTTTTTTCTTTTCTCTTATTTATTTCAGCTTCAAGGTTATTTTTTAATGATGGTGTATATCTTGGTTTAGGTGGTGATGGAGATGATGATGCAGGTGGTGGTGGTGGTGGAGGTGGTGGTGCACCTCCAACATTAATATTATCTATATATTCCGCTTCAGATGTTTTAATATCAGAAGATTCATTCATTATTATTAATTAATATTTATATATTATAATTAATTTTAATTCAATATATATAATAGAAAAATTAAACGATTTATTAAGAAATTTCACGCGCACTTGGATCGGTCATATCACCACACCATTTTGGCATCCAAAAATATGGAATTACATTTCCTCTTCCTTGATAATGTTTCTCAAATATTTCACGATAATAGAAACTCTCTTTTAATACAGGTGTATTATAATCATATTTATTTTTATTTTGCTCAAAATATTCATCTGTTATTTGAGTATCTACAAATTCTTGAATGATTTGATGCCATGACCGTGTCTCAACTGTTACACCATCTGAAAATGCTTCCTTAGATCTCCATATAACTTTTTCTGGTAATAAATTATCTTTCTCAAATGCCTTTCTTAACATACATTTCTCTATTTTATCATAGCTCATACGAAGTGTTGGATTAATACTTAAATAAAATTCAACAAAATCTTTATCTGCAAATGGAACTCTTGCTTCTAATCCATTATTCGAAATACTTCTATCACTTCTTAAACAATCAAAATAATGAATATCATTTACTAATCTTACACATTCATTATGAAACTCAATAGGATCCTGTGTTTTCTTAAAATATTTATAACCACCGCAAACTTCATCTGCATAATCTCCATTAAATATTACTTTACAATCAGTATTATTTCTAATATATTTTGATACTAAATAATTTCCTACACTCGCTCTAACAGTTGTTGTATCATAACTTTCAATTGCTATAATTACTTCCTCAATCGCTTCTAGAAATTCTTTTTCAGTTAACTCGATTGAGTGATGAACACTTTTAATATGATCAGCAACCATTTGTGCATATTTTAAATCAGGAGAACCCTTAATTCCTATTGCAAATGTTTTTAACTTATTTGGTCCTAATCTTTCTGATACAATTGATGCTACTAAACTACTATCTAACCCACCAGATAATAAAGAACAAATTTCTTTATCGCTCATCATTCTTTTATATACTGCTTCTCTAAATACATTATTTAAACCTTTTAATATGATTTCATCCGTTTCATCATATAGATTATATTTTTCATTAATCATTTTATGATCATTATTCATTTTATGATATGGTTTATGAATAATATCAAATTCATTTCCAAATAATGTATTATCAATTATCATATAAGTTCCTGGTTCAAATTGTTCCGCACTTTCAGTTAATTTATGGAGACCCTTTAGTTCTGATGAAAAAACATAATCGTTATTTACTGATTTTCCAATAAATAATGGTCTAACACCATATGGATCACGAGCAATAAAAATAGAATTAATATTTTTATCATATAGTACAAAAGAGAATTCACCATCTAATTCATTGCATAATTTATGAATTATATCATTATTACTTCTTTCTTTACTAAATAAATAATCATATAAATGTAATATTACTTCACAATCTGAATTAGATGTTGTTTTAAAATTATACTTATCTATGATTTTTTTATGATTAAATATTTCACCATTACATATTAAAGAATAATCTTTATAATTCATTGGCTGATTACCAGCAGATGTAATATCATTAATTGCTAATCTATGAAATCCTAAAAATACATTATTACTTAATTCTGATGAAGTATTATCTGGCCCTCTTTTATTAATTTTATTAAATGATTTAAGCAATTCTAAATTATAATATCCATTCATATCATCGTCATTCTGTAATCTATAAATATAAGCAAAAATGCCACACATTTATAATATAAATTGATATTTCTGTTTAAATAAATTTAAATAATTTTATCCATTATAACATATTATTAATATCATTATTTGATAATGTCAAGTCAATAGTACTATCACTTTCAGAACCATTATCAATATTTTTTATATTTTCTGTTACTTGCTTAATCTCTATTGAACTACAATCTGTCTTAATTGTTTTTAGAGATGATGTACTATCTTCTGAAATATTAATATCATTATTTGTATCTTCATTCATATAATTGTTATTATTTGTATCTTCATTTATAATTATATTATTTATATCTTCATTTATATAATTATTATTATTTGTATCTTCATTTATAATTATATTATTTGTATTATCAGTAGGTTTTTTTAATGTACTTAAAAAGAAATCATTTTTTTTCACAATATTTTCTCTATTTTGATAGGACTCTTTATAAACATAATTCCTACATGAAGTCATATTAATTATGTTTTCTGGTTGAACCATATATAAAAATTCACTATCCTTTCTATGCTTATTTATAAAGCTATATATAACATTCTCTGGTATATTTGGTGTACTTTTCATTAAATCATCATATCTTCTTTGAGTTTCTATTATTATTTTCATTACAGAAGCTCTGTTATCTGAAGGTAACATTAATTCTTGTTTTATTTCAGACGCAATTAAATTATAATCTCTTGATGTTTGATTAAATAATTCCACTTTATCACCTGCTTTATTATTTTCTGCTATTGTAGTTAATGTAGCAATTATAAAATTGCCTAAACTAACAATTAATATTACTAATGGTTCTGATATTTTTTCTTTTCCAAAATATGTTGATACCATTCCAAATATATTAAGACACCATGATATAACTGATGCTGGAACTAATAGATTCTTCCTTTGTCTATTATAATAATTACTTGTATGATGACATAACATTGCCATATATCTGGATTTATCTGATTTATGAACTAAAATAGTTTCATATGTTTCATTCCATTTACAATCAGAAAATTTCATTTCTTTATCATATCTAAACATATTTGATATTTGATTTATATATATTTTTAAATTATAATAAATTATAAATTTTGTAAATTTATTTTAAAAGTTTTTCTATGAAATTCTGATAAACCATATTCTTTAATTGCTTTTCTATGTTGTAATGTTCCATAACCTTGATTATTTAATAAATGATAATTACATAATTTTGGATAATTTTTACATAAGTTCTCTATATATTCATCATGATGTGTTTTTGCTAATATACTTGCTGCTGCAATTTGTATATATTTATTATCACCACCAATTATACATTGATGAGGTACATAACCATTATTTGTTAGAAATGGTTTAAATTTATTTCCATCAACTAATATTCTATTAAATTTAATATTATTATCATAAATATCTAATAATGCTTTATGCATTGCTTTATATGTTGCATTTAATATATTTATATCATCAATAACAGTGTGATCACAATAAGCTACCGACCAAGCTAATGAATTTTCCTCAATAAAAATTCTCATTTCATCTCTTTTAGCTTTTGATAATTTTTTTGAATCTCTAATATATTGTAGTTTTTCATCATTAATATTATTGTCCCATATAACAGCTCCAACAAAAACTGGACCTATTAAGCTTCCTCTACCTGCTTCATCTATTCCTACTTGTATTTCAGATTGATTATTATCATAATATTTATTTAAAATTTCTTTTTTCTTTTCTTTTTTCATTTTCTTATTAAGTTCTTAATTATATTTTAAATATTTTTATTTTAAAAATTATACTAATTTTTCTATCATAAAAAATTAGTATTTTTAATTGCTATTTTATCAATTAATTTTTAATTTATTGCTATTATTATTTTTTTATAATAATTTAAAAATAAAAATATAATATTTTAAAATAAACATTAATAATGGAATACTACCCTTGTCCAATATGCAAAGAACCAGAAAAAATGTTATTACGATATCCAAATATGGTATGTTCTAATTGCTTACAATCTGGAATTTGGGCAGATAAAGAACAAACACAACAAATACAATTTATGAATACTGAATTTAGTGGAGGTTTTACTAGTATTATAAATAATAATTATGTAAAACAACATACATGTTATATCAAAGGCCATGAATGTTATGCAGATGAAGCAAGATTTGGTGGAATTATTATACAATGTTTTGATAATGATCAATTTACAGATGTTAGATTAGAAGACAAACAACCAAGAAAAATAAGAAAAATATCTAATAATCATTCAGAGTAAATTTTAAATAAATTTAAATTTTTAAAATTTTATATATAATAATTTTTAGTTAAATTTAATAAAAAAAAATTATTATTAAAATAATAATGAGTGATGAAATAATTATAGCATTAATTGGAGGTTTTTTTGCAATATTAGGTGCTTTAATACAGGCAAAAAAATGTTGTTTTTCTGATAGTAATACAAATAACATAGAAAGAGGTAGATTCGATTTAGAAGCACAAAATATTAATACATATTTAATTAATAACAGTAGACCATTACAAGTTTTAAATGAAATTTATGAAGTTCCTAAAGGAACTGTTACTGTAAATGAATCTAATTATGTATCTATTATAGATGATTATAAATATAAAATAGATGTAGAACCTAAATTAAATTTAGGTCAACCTGATACTGTAAATATATTTCATGTTAAAAGACATAATTATAGTAATTGTAATTTTACAGTAAAACTGAGTAATGTAAATGGTGAAGTATATTTATTTATAAAAAGATTTGATAATCTGTGGAAATTTGCTGGACCAGAACCAACAAAAAAAATACTTGGAGTAAATGGAATTAATTGTTTATCATTTAGTTCAATGATAGGACAGCATAATATAGTTGTAGAACAAATAGGTGTTATGGTTTATTCTAGTAAAGGAAATGTAAATGCAAGTTGTATTATCGAGGAAGTAAAATTAAATAATTTTTAATTTAAATTAAATTTAAATATATAACTTGAATAAATGATATTAAATAGAAATTTATTAATTTATTTATTTTTAGTATTATTATCATTTACATATGAAAGAATAAATGTTAAATGTAATAATGAAACATTAATAACAATAATGATATCATTATTACATCATTCATTTAGCGTATATATATACTTTTGTAGTATTTTATTTCCTTATTATAGGTTTAATATACTAATTATAATATTAACAATATTAGGATGGATATTTAATAAAAATAGATGCATATTAAGCATATATTATAATAAAGTATGTTCTATAAAAGAAGAAATACATTTTCATGATTTAACTCATTTATTAAATAGTTATCTTTCCATAAAAAATTTACATTATTATATTTTAGGTACCATATTTCTATTAAATTTATATTTTCTATTAAAAAATAAATATATAAATAAATGATTTGTAAGACTAATTGTGCAATATCATTAGTATTTATCATAGCAACTATATACTTTAATTTAACAATTGATAAACATGAAATATATAATAATTATGTTAAAAAACTAACAGATGAACAAGTAGAAAAATATAATAAAATTGTAGATGAAAGGAAAAAAATAAGTTTACATGGATATCTATTTGGTTTATGTTTATCACTCATATTTATTGTTTTAAATTACAATTTAAAAAAAATTAATCATAGAATGATGTTATGTGTTGTAGGTGCTATTACTTTCATAACCCATTATTTCTATTATATTCTTTCACCTAAAAGTGATTGGATGATTTTACATTTAAAAGAAAATCAAATGAATGATTGGTTAAATGTTTATAAGACAATGCAACACAAATATCATGCAGGTTTTGTAATTGGTATTATATCTGTAGTATTTTTATCTAATAGTTTTAAGTGTAATTAAAATTTAATTAAATTTAATTAAAATTTGAATTTCTTTTTTATAATATTTAAGTATAATTTAAATATATATTATATATGAATTCTGCGATTGACAGAACTCTTGCATATTATGTAAAAAATTTAAATAATAATAAACCTCCTAGTAATATAGATGCTTCTGTAAAATATATTTATGATATTGTGTCAGTATCAGTAGATGATAATGTATCACTTGATTACATTAAAAATAGACTTAATACAATTCTAAGATATCAGAATAAATTAGAAGAATTAAAGAAGATTCCTATAATTGTACAAAGAAGTCCTGAATGGTATAAAGCAAGACAAACAATGATATCTGCATCTGATTTTGGACAAGCATTAAATAAGGGACACTATGGAAATCAAAGAGAATTCTTAATTAAGAAAATTACAGGGAAATCAAAAGAAATAACATATAAAGCACCATTATTATGGGGTGTAAGATATGAAGATATTGCTGTGGATATTTATTCTAAAAGAAATAGAGTGAAAATATTTGAGTTTGGATTAATAAAACATCCAGAAATAGATCATTTTGGAGCAAGTCCAGATGGAATTTCTGAATTAGGAATTATGTTAGAAATTAAATGTCCATATAAAAGAAAAATAGATGGAAAAATATTAGAACAGTATTACTATCAAATACAAGGTCAATTAGAAGTATGTGGTTTAGATGAATGTGATTTCTTAGAATGTGAATTTCATTCTTATAAAGATAATGAAGAACAATTTCTAAATGATAATGATAATTTAAATGAATACGGTATTATAATATCTTATAAAAATGAAGATGATGAAGAATATAAATATAAGTATAGTAAGTTAGATGATACAAAAATAAATATGATTGATTGGAAAAATTTAGTAATTAGTGAATTTGATATATTAGTTGAGTTTGAAGTAGAATATTGGAAAATTAAAAAATATAATTGTCAAAGAGTTTATAGAGATTTAAACTTCTTTGATGAAGAAATACAAGATATTAATAAATTATGGAAAAAAATAGAATATTATAAAAAAAAAGAAAATAAAACTGAATTTATTAATAATATATTAAATAATAAAAAAAACAAAATATATGATTTTACATCAAGAACAAATAGTCCTCCATTAAGTGGATTTGCATTTAAAAATGTAGATAATGATTATTAACTAATTAATTCATAAATATAAAGTTTATATTATATTTTAACATTAAAATTATTATTATTTTTTTAAATTCTTAAAATTTGAAATTATTTAAAATTTTTTTATTCACTATATATAATATAATATGTTTGTGATTAAGAGAGATAATACAAAGGAAGAAGTAAGCTTTGATAAAGTCCTTCGTCGATTACAAAACTTAAAGAAAGAACCAAGTAATCTAAGTGATGATATTAATGTTCATGAAATTGCACAAAAAGTTTGTACAAGAATACATAATAATGTAAAAACTCATGAATTAGATGAATTTGCATCACAATTATGTTCATCATTAATATTAGAACATCCTGACTATGGTAAACTTGCTTCAAGATTAGTAGTATCAAATCATCACAAACAAACTTCACCATCTTTTTCAGAAACTATTACAACTTTATATGATAATTATGATTTTGAGGAAAATCATAATCCAATTATTTCAGAAAAACTATATAATATTGTAATAAAAAATAAAGAAAAATTAAATAGTTATATTGATTATACTAGAGATTATTTAATTGATTATTTTGGATTTAAAACATTAGAAAGAGCATATTTACTAAAAAAAAATGGTAAAGTTATTGAAAGACCTCAGCATATGTGGATGAGAGTGTCATTAGGTATTCATGGTGAAGATATCAAAGATGCATTAGAAACATATGATTATTTATCTAAAAAATATTTTACACATGCATCACCTACATTATTTAATTCTGGAACACCAAGACCTCAAATGTCATCATGCTTTTTACTGGATGTTGAGGATTCTATTGCAGGTATTTATGAAAATTTAAGTGATTGTGCACATATATCTAAATATGCTGGTGGTATTGGTTTAAATGTTCATGATATTAGATGCAATAATAGTAGAATTAGAGGAACCAATGGTTCATCTGATGGTATTGTTCCAATGTTAAGAGTTTATAATTCTACTGCACGGTATGTAAATCAATCAGGAAAAAGATTAGGATCAATCGCAATTTATTTAGAACCTTGGCATGGTGACATTATGGAATGGTTAGATTTAAGAAAAAATCATGGTGCAGAAGAAGAAAGAGCAAGAGATTTATTTTATGCTTTATGGATTCCAGATTTATTTATGAAGAGAGTTAAAGAAAATGGTGTATGGTCACTAATGTGTCCAGATAGATGTAAAAAATTAACAACATCATATGGAGATGATTTCGAAAAATTATATACACAATATGAGAATGATGGCCATTTTATTAGACAAATTCCTGCTCAAAAAATATGGATGAAGATTTTAGAAGCACAAATTGAGACTGGTACACCTTATATGCTCTACAAAGATTCTATTAATAATAAAAGTAATCAAAAAAATATTGGTACAATTAAATCAAGTAATTTATGCTGTGAAATTGTAGAATTTACATCACCTGATGAAATTGCAGTTTGTAATTTAGTATCAATTTGTTTATCAATGTTTGTAGAATATGATGAAGAAAAAGCATGTAATGTATTTAATTTTAAAGAACTCCATAAAGTTTCTAAAATTGTTTGTAAGAATCTAAATAAAGTAATTGATGTAAATTTCTATCCAGTAGAAAAAGCAAGACGCTCTAATTTAAAACACAGACCTATTGGTATTGGAGTTCAAGGTTTAGCAGATACATTTATTAAAATGAAGATGCCGTTTGATAGTCCAGAAGCAAAGATATTAAATAAACAGATATTTGAAACAATTTATCATGGTTCATTAGAAAGTTCTAATGAAATTAGTCTAAAAAGAAAGAACTTATATGATGAATTAGATAATTTAGATGAAATTAGTGATGAATACATTAGTGTATTAAATAAATTAAATACAAATGAATATGAACAAGAAAATTTAAATAAGAAGTTTAGAGGAGCATATACAACATTTGACGGTAGTCCTGCAAGTAAAGGTATTTTACAATTTGATATGTGGGGTGTTAAACCAGATGAAGAACTTAATTATGATTGGAATAAATTAAAAGAAAATATTAAAGAACATGGTTTAAGAAATAGTTTATTAGTTGCTCCAATGCCAACAGCATCAACATCACAAATCATGGGAAATAATGAATGTTTTGAGGCAATTACATCAAACTTATATAAAAGAAAAACATTAGCAGGAGAATTTATTTTAGTTAATAAATATTTAGTAAATGATTTAATTAATTTAAATCTATGGACAAAAGAAATTAGAGATAAAATTATGATTTCAGAAGGAAGTATTAAAGATATTGAGGAAATACCAGAAGATATTAGAAATATCTATAAAACTGTATGGGAAATTAAACAAAAATCAATTATTGATATGGCAGCTGATAGAGGTGCTTTTATTGACCAAACACAATCTATGAATTTATTTGTATCTGACCCAAATCCAAATGTATTAACAAAAATGCATTTCTATGGTTGGAACAAAGGACTAAAAACAGGAATGTATTATTTAAGAACAAAACCAAAAGCAACAACACAACAATTTACAATTGACCCAACTAAATCAAAATCAAATATTAATAAAAGAAGTACAGTTATACCTGATGAACCAGAAGAATGTTTAAATTGTGGTTCTTAATTATTAGTACTTTGTGGTGTAGGATTAGGTACAGGATTCGATACAGAATTCGATACAGGAGTAGGTACAGGAGTAGGTACAGGAGTAGGTGTATTTACAGAATTTGATACTTTTGGAGCAGAACAAGGATTTATAAAAGATCTATAAAATAAATAAATAGGAAGAAAGAAAATTGCTGCTATAAATTCACTAACATTATTTACAAAATTTCCAGAACTATCTTTTTGTCCTAAACATTTTGTAAGAAGATATGTTGTATAAATCATAATAAATATATAAATTAAAAGAATAACACCAGAGATAATATCTCCATTTCTTTTTCTTCTTTCTTGTTTTTTAGTTTCATATGTCTCTAAATAATTATTGCTTAATTTTTGTAAAGGATAAAAATAATCTATAAATTTTATCATATTTTAATTAATTAATAGATTTTATTTTTATTAATATGAGATTTATTTAAAAAGCAAGTAAAGTTGTCATTAGTAAGATAAAAGGAATCATTAGAAGCCCCCATAAAGAATAATTATATGCTGAACCTACAATAGTATTTCCACCTAATAATAATGCTACATATAATTTTATATTTTTAGGTAATAATAACATTATTATTGGTATTACAACTAATAATATTACTGTTAATATTATAGCAGTTCTTTTAGTAAGCCATACCATCTCATTACATGGTCTAGCAAGTCTATAAATTAAGTGTAAATGAGGAACTAATAATGATGCCATTAAATTTGTAAGTAAATTAATTAAATTTTTAGAACAGAAAAATGCTAAATATACTCCGTAAGTGTATAATACAGTTGTTACAATTGATAGAACAACTAAAATAATCATACTTACTGGATTCATTTTAGGCATTTTTGTTTTAAATGATTCTTCATTTTCATTTGATTTCTTTTCATCTTTATCAAGAACATATGATACAATATTATTATTTAAATTCAAAATCTTTTCCATTTTAATTATAATTTATATTTTTTTATAATTTAAATAAAAATTATTATTTTATAAATTTAAATTTATAAATTTACATTTATAAATTTAAAACTCTTTTGTTTTCATCATTTAAAAGTAATCCATCAATACTTGCATTATCTGGTAAATCTGAAATTTCACTACCTGTAATTGTAGAGAATGTTTCTAATCTATCATCATTAATATCAGTATCTCCTAATTCATTTAAAATATTATCTAAATCACTTGGACCATTCATTTTATTTTGTTGTGGAGGAGGCATTGAACTTGACGAACCTTGATTATTTCCTCCAAACATATTTGAGAACATTCCTGACATACCAGTTTGGTCTGTTCCACTTTGATGCATTGTATTCGCTGTTGCTGCTGCAAATTGTTTCATTAAATCTGGATTTTGTTTCATTACTTGATCAAGTCCTGGAAGAGATGATTTAAACATTGTATTTGTTAAGTGGAACATAAAAGCACTTCCTGCTAATGACATTAATAATCTTAATTCTGGTGCCATTTTACTATCTCCTTTATATTTTTGATGAAGTTCCTCAAAAATATCATCATAATCATCTACACTTTCATTTACACTTTCAGACCATCCATCTAATCTTGCATTAATTGGGTCAAATTTAGTATTCATAAACTCAATTCCTGTTACGGTAGCAACTAAAACTTTTCTTTGAAACTTAATACTAGCATCAGTATCCTTATCATTTTTAATTCTATCTAAATCATTCTTCATTTCTTCTAAATTTGAATTCATATTATGCTTTCTTGGTAATTGAATACCTCTTTTTTCTAATCTATCTAATTGATATAAAATAGTTCTCTTTTGATTATTTATTTCTTCTTCTGACATTCTTGGAGGAGCTGGTTGAAAATAATTATTATTTACAGGTTCTTCTTTTTTCCAAGAATTTTCATTATTGTCTGTTTGTTTTACTTCTATTTCACTATCATCATCACTATCATCATCATTATTCCAAACATTTTGTTTATTTTCTTGTGGAACAAATGTATTTGATTGATTGTTTAAATTAAAATTACCATTGGAACTATTATCACTATCACTATCACTAATAACATTACTATTATTGCTTGACATTGATAATGCATCATGAGATCCCCTTTTTTTCTTATTCATTATTAAATCCAAACCGATATCTGGTACTTCACCTACCACATTTAAATTTGGCCTTAAATCATTAGAAAATGTGTTCATTCCATTCATTATTTTATTAAAAAAATTAAAGAAACTTTAAATAAATTAATAACGCAAATTTTAAATTTAATTAAATTTAAAAAATATCAGTTTGACTTAATAAACTATCTACACAAATATTATCTATTTCTGATATATTTGATCTATTTAATATAACACAAATATTCATTACATTTATTTGTGATTTTAATATATCTAAACTTTCTTTTATTGAACCACCTGTTGTTACAACATCTTCCACAATTATACAATAATCATTAGAATCATATTCTCCTTCAATTTGTTTTTGAGTTCCATAATTTTTTACTTTATTTCTAAGCATTATCATAGGTATATTATATTTTGTTGAGATATATGTAGAAATCGGTAGTCCTCCTAATGGAACACCACATATTCTAATTTTATTATTAGTTGTATTAGTACTTATTACTTTATTTTTTATAAAGCTTAAATAAATCATATCTCCAATTTGTGAAAGTAATTCTGGATGTGATACTAAATTCTTCATATCAAAATAATATTTTGATGTTTCACCATTTCTTAATATAAAACTACCTTCTTTAATACAATTTGTTTCTTTTAATTTATTAATAATTTTATCCATTATTAATTTAAAATAAAAAATAATATTTAAATTATTTTTGTAAATTATTAATTTTTAAATTTAATTAAATTTTAAGAGAAATTATGTTTTAACCAACAACTTCTACATACTGCCATATATTCATTACTACTTCCTACTAATAACTGATTAATTGTTCTATTCTTTCTTAAAGTAAATGGAGCATTTGTAACATTTTTACAACAATTACATATTGATTTTAGTAATGTTACATTATCTGCAATTGGTATTAAATCTAATATTTCTCCAAATTTACCCCTATTAGAATCACCAGATAATCCAAATACATAAATTATTTTATTATAATTTTCTACAAACTCTTTACAAAATATATATAAATTATCAAAAAATTGTGATTCATCTATTAATATAATATCTATTTCTTCTAAATTTGATTCATTTATAGAATCAAATAAATTATCAACTGATACAGAATCAATTGAGTCTTTATTATGTGTATTTACACTATTTGTACCATATCTATTATCACATTTATGATTTATGACTAAAATATTATAGTTTCTTTTAAATTTATTATAAATTCTAAGTAGTTCCGTGCTTTTTCCAGAATACATAGGACCCATAATAATATTAAGTTCTCCTACTTTACTCATTTTTATTAAATTTAATTATAAATTTATATTTTAATTAAATTCAAATTTTACAAAATTTAATTAAATTTAAATTTAATTAAAATATAAAAAAATATAAAATATGAAATTTGATTTACAAAATAAAGATAATAGAATTTTACTTTATATTCTATTAACAAGAATTATTCATACTATATACTTGTTATTTTTTACTAAAATGGAATTTATATATATATTAATTATACTCTTTATAATTGATTTAATTGATTGTGAAGTTCCCAGATTATTAAAACTATATAATAATAATAATATTTGTGATAGTAATCAATATAAATTTATAGATACTATTAGTTCTATTATAATATATTTACTTATAACTTATTATATTTTTGGAAATAATATTAAAATAATAACAAAAATTCCAAAGATTTATTTGCTTATATTTGTAGGATTTTTTGCATTAAGAATTCATAAGTTAATAGATATTATTAAAACAGAGTAATTTCTTTATTAATTTTATTAATTATTTAAAAATCATAAAGTTTTTTATATTCATCTGTTAGTACTGGTCTTTTTTGATAGTTTTGTTCTTCTACTTCATGTTTATTAATAAATTCCCAATCAGGTTCATTATCTGGTAAACATGGTTTACATGGTTGATTTATTCTAACTCTTTCTTGTACTTTGCCTTTTGCAGTTTTTTTTAATTTTTTTATATCATTTACAGTTTTAATAATTTCTGCAACATTTATATATTTATTAACTATTATTGCATTTGTTTCTTTTGGTTTCTTATATTTTCTAGGATACTCATATATAGTACTATCAGCAATAATTAGTGTTTTTTTGTCTGTATTTAAGAGATAGAAATCCATAATACCAACTTTAATAAAATTAAAAAAGATATTTAATATATTCAATTTTTTATAAATTTAAATTTATTTAAATTAAATTTAAATAAATTATATAAATTTATGTAATAAAGATATTTATTTAAATTAAAAATGAATATTATTTTACCAGATGATATTGATAGGCTTTCGCCCCGAATAATGTTAATAATTATAATAATATTAACAATAAATAGTAAATTATCATTTTCTTATACAATTAATTATTTATTAAATGATTTAATAAATAAAATTTTAAAAATTTATATTTTTGAACCTATAATGGGTGATAATAATTTTAATATATTTGGAAAAGGTACAAGACCTGATGGAGCTATTAATTGTGGTATATTTAGAGAAGATTTTTTTGATAGTAGTGTTGTTCCAAAATTAGCAACATCATATGGATTTCCTTCTGGACATGCACAGTCATCAGGTTTCTTTGCAACATTTATTCATGAAAAATTTAAAAATAATCCATTAATTTATTATCCTCTAATGTTATACTCTTTATATATACCTTATACCCGTTTAAAATTAGGTTGTCATACTATACAACAAGTTATTGTTGGATATATATATGGTATAATGTTTTATTATATTTTAGAAGGTGCTTATAAATTATTAGTTAACGGAATATATTATATGAAAAATAGAAAAGAAATAAATAAAAAAAATAAAATTCTTAATAAACCAATAGTTGATAAAAGTGATGATGGTTATATTAGTGTTTAAATTTATTTTTAAGAACTATTATTTGCTTTTTTAGAACTATTCTTATTATTTAAAACAATATTATACTTTTTTATAATTTCATCATCTAATAGATATTTTTTGTATTTATCTAACTTCTTATAACATTTATTAATAGTTACTTCGCTAATATCACATTCCTTAGAAATTATTTTTTTTGTTATTTTAAGATTACATAAATTTGATACTAAAAACATTGTACCAGTTGCTATTGATGGTGGAGCACTTTCACTTACAATTGAATATTCATCTGCTTTATCAATAATATGAAGACATAAATCTATGTACTTATCTTCCATATTAACCTTAGAACAGAATCTCATAATGAAGTCCTCTGGTTTTGTACAAACCATATTGGTTTTCATAATATCATGAAATTTTTTAGTACCTTTTGTCATAGTAGTAATATCTATATTAAATATTTTAGCAATTTCTTTAGCACTACGAGGAACTTTATTAACTTTACAACTCATATAAATACTAGAAGCAATTAATCCATTTCTATTAGTACCTCTGGATATTTTCATTTCTGATAATTCTTTGTAAAGTACTTTTGCTTCATCAATAATTGATTGTGAAATACCGGAATTAGATGCTTGTAAAGAAATATTATCAATAATATTATATAAAGATCTTTCTTTGTATGTAGTTGAGTTCCATCGTTGATACTTTCGAATTTTATACATTTCATAGGAGTTTTTGCTTCCAAAATCATTACCTATTACAGAACCTAATGATAATTCTGGAAGTAAATCATTAGTAGGCATACCACACCTGGTAGGATCAGATGTTTTAGTATCTTCATGTCCATAGTATCTCCACTCTGCTTGTGAATCAATGTATTTTTCTTGTAATGAATTGCATTTTTTACATATATAATTTCCATCTTCCAGATTAAATTCAGTAGAGTTACAATTATTATCAACACATTTATTTAGTATTTCTTTAGAACTTGTAGGAGTTTTTATATCATTATCTTCTATATTAAATTCGTCAAATATTTCCCAAATATCGTCGTTCAAATTATCATTTATAGAAGATGCTGACATAATTTATTTATTTTAATAAAATTTTAAATAGATAATTCAATTTTTTATTTTAAATTTAATTAAATTTATTTTGTAAAATTTAATTATTTTAATAATTTAAAATGTCAAGTAACAACAACTTCAATGAAACCTTCTTAACTAAACAAGGAGAAGATGTTACTTTTGGTGAAGATTCTACTGATACAATGGTTGTTAATAGTGAAAGTACATTTAATTCTCAAATTAATATGGGCGGACCTATCATACCTACTATTAATGATCAATTTGATATTGGATCTGCTGAATATAAAGTAAGAGATCTTTATTTGTCAAGCAATTCTTTACATATTGGAGAAACTATACTTTCAGAAGATACTGAAACAGATGGTCAAGGTAATACTGAAAGAAATATTAAAATTAAAACAGGTGATGGTACAGGAAATGAATTTAAATTAGCAAAACTTGATGCAGGTGGAAGATTACCAAATGATAAAATGCCTGAAGGATTATTAAACAATGATGGTAAGATAGATAAAAGTAGAATAGATCCTGCATTTACATTATCATTAAATGATCTTGCAAATGTAGATACAACTGATGTTGCTGACGGAAAAGCTCTTGTTTATTCAGGTGATACATGGAAACCCGGTACAGTTGCCTCCGGCGGTGGTTCTGGGATTGTTAATAATCGTATTGATGGTGATTTAACAATCGGCGAAGATGATAGTGAAATGCTAACAATTGCTAGTAAATTACATATACC
>CEWG01032719.1_pt1 | contig 17657 bp, 6 predicted proteins | sample 361411 | NCBI WGS metagenome assembly CEWG01 (sample SAMEA2622173, study PRJEB7988) | marine metagenome | biome: marine biome (ENVO:00000447); feature: surface water layer (ENVO:00002042); material: "saline water (ENVO:00002010), including plankton (ENVO:xxxxxxxx)" | depth 5 m | reverse complement strand
GGGATTAAAAGAAGATCCTCCTCTTTTAATACACAAAGAATAGATCACATTTATCAAGATCCTCATATTGAAAATAGAAATTTTATACTACACTACGGCGATATGACTGATTCAATGTCCATAACAAAAATTATTAAAGATGTAGTGCCAGATGAAATTTACAACTTAGCTGCTATGAGTCATGTTCATGTTTCATTTCAAATTCCTGAGTATGTTGCTAATACTGATGGACTTGGGACATTAAGAATTTTAGAAGCAGTTAGATTACTAGGTTTAGAAAAAAAAACTAAAATTTATCAAGCTTCTACTTCAGAATTATATGGTAAAGTAATGCAAGTACCTCAATCTGAAAACACTCCATTTTATCCAAGAAGCCCATATGGTGTAGCTAAATTGTATGCTTATTGGATTACAGTAAACTATCGTGAAGCATATAATATGTTTGCATGTAATGGTATATTATTTAATCATGAATCTCCTGTAAGAGGTGAAACTTTTGTTACTAGAAAAATAACTATGGCTGTTTCTAAAATAGCTAATAAATTACAAGATAAGTTATATTTAGGTAATCTAAATGCAAAAAGAGACTGGGGGCATGCAAAAGATTATGTTAAAGCAATGTGGATGATTTTGCAAGCAGATCAAGCAGAAGACTGGGTTATTGGTACAGGCAAATCTATGACAGTTAGAAATTTTGTTACATTGTCATTTCAATTTGTAGGAATAGAATTAGAATTTATTGGTAAAGATGAAAATGAGATAGGTATTGTAAAATCATGTTCTAATGCCAAATATTCTTTACCAATTGGAAAAGAAGTTGTGGCTGTAAATAAAAATTATTATAGACCTACTGAAGTAGATTCTTTAATTGCAGATATAGAAAAAGTAAAAAATAAATTAGGTTGGTCACCATCTTACAATATACAAGACCTTATTAATGATATGATGACATCAGATTTAGAAAAAATAAAAAATATATAAATATTTTACTCTAGTGAATAAGGATAGCAAAATATACGTAGCTGGGCATTTGGGTCTTGTAGGATCTGCGTTAATGAAAAAATTAAAAAATCAAAATTATTCTAATATTGTCACTAAAACACGTAAAGATCTTGATTTAAAAGTTCAAGTAGAGGTTGATTTATTTTTCCAAAAATTTAAACCAGAATATGTTTTTTTGGCCGCTGCTCAAGTTGGTGGAATTATTGCTAATAACAATAAGCGAGCAGAGTTTATATATAATAATATAATGATACAATCTAATATAATTCATTGTTCCTATAAATATAAAGTAAAGAAGTTACTTTTTTTAGGAAGTAGTTGTGTGTATCCAAAAAATATAAAAAATCCAATTAAAGAAAATAGCTTGTTATCTTCTGAATTAGAATATACAAATGAACCATATGCAATTGCGAAAATTGCAGGTTTAAAAATGTGTGAAAGTTATAATATACAGTACGGTACAAATTTTATTTCTGTTATGCCTACTAATTTATATGGATATAATGATAATTTTAATTTGGATACATCTCATGTTCTGCCTGCTATTTTTAGAAAAATATATCTCGGAAAATGCTTGATGGATAATAATTGGGAGGCAATTATAAGTGATATTACCAAAAGACCGTTAGAGAAAATTATTGATATCTCATCAAACAAAAAAATTTTAGATGGACTATCAAAATATGGAGTTTATGAAAAATCAATTGAAATTTGGGGTAGTGGAAATCCACTTAGGGAATTTTTATGGTCAGATGAATTAGCAGATGCATGTCTTTACGTAATGCAGAATACAAATTTTAAAGATCTATGTTATAAGGATAAAGAAATTATAAATACACATATAAACATTGGATCTGGAGAAGAAATTTCAATTAAAGAACTAGCAATATTAATTAAAAACATTGTGGGATATAAAGGAGATTTTTTCTTTAATACTTCAAAACCAGACGGTACATTTAAAAAACTAATTGATAACTCTAAAATAAGTTCTTTAGGATGGAAAAATAATGTTTCTTTAAAAGAAGGAATAAGTAGAATATATAACTGGTATATTGAATAACAGTTTTGTTTTTTTACTTTTGTAATTATGAAAGGGTATTCTAGATACTTTTGGGTAATTCATTTTTTGGGAGATATTCTGCTTTTAAATTTTTCTTTTTTTCTTACTTATTATTTAAAATTTGATTCTTTTGCTTTTGATGATAATTATAGGTTTTTAATTGTAATATTTAATGCTGTTTGGATCTTAGTTGTATTAATGTTAAGTCTATATCAATTAAGAAGAATTAGAAGAATAGATAGAATATTATTTAACTTGTTCAAAGCTTTTATATTTAATTCATTAATAATTAGTGCAATCTTATTTTCCTTAAAGGCATCTCATTTTTCAAGAGAGCAATTATATGCGACTTATGTTTTGTTGTTTTTTTTAATTATTTTTTGGAGATTCCTGATGTTGAAAATAATTATGATTTATAGGCGTTCTGGCTTTAACTATAGTAAAATAATCATAGTTGGAGGTGGAGATGTCGCTAATCAACTTTACAATTATTTTAGATCTGATGATGTTCTAGGAGTTAAACTTTTAGCGATTTTTTATGAAAAGTGTTTAAATTTTAAATTAAATGATAAAATTTATCAATCAAATTTAGACAAAATAAATGAGTTTGTAATTGAGAATAATGTTGATGAAATTTATTATACACTACCATTAACTAAAACTAGAAAGATTAAAAGTTTAGTAGAATTTTGCGATAAAAATATGATTAGATTTAGAGTTGTCCCTGATTTTAGAGCTTTTATATTTAAAAGAGTTAATATAGACTTTTTTGATGACGTACCTATCATAACACTTAGAGAGGAGCCTTTAACTGATTTTGTTAATAGAGTAATTAAACGAATATTTGATATATTATTTTCATTATCAGTCATCGTATTAATATTATCATGGCTATATCCACTAATTGCGATAATTATCAAGTTAAATTCAAATGGTCCAGTATTATTTAAGCAAAATAGATCAGGTATTGATAATAAAGAATTTGTTTGTTATAAGTTTAGATCAATGTCGATAAATAAAGATTCAGATATTAGGCAAGCTACTAAAAATGATATGAGAATTACAAGAATTGGAAAGTTTTTAAGAAAAACATCTTTAGATGAGTTCCCTCAATTTATTAATGTTCTTATTGGAGATATGTCAGTAGTTGGACCTCGACCACATATGATTAAGCATACAAAAGAGTACTCTGCTATAATCGAAAAATACATGGTAAGACAGTTAGTTAAGCCTGGAATTACTGGTGCTGCACAAGTACGTGGTTTCAGAGGGGAAACTAAAAAAATATCAGATATGGATGGTAGAGTTAAATTAGATGTATGGTACATTGAAAATTGGTCAGTTTGGCTTGATATAAATATAATTTTTAAAACGATTTTAAATGCTTTAAAAGGGGATGAGAAGGCATATTAGTATTTTTTTTTATTGTTGTTTTTTTTGTTGTAATATATTAGCTCAATCATATATTTTGGAACATCCATTCGAATCTAATATAGATATTGAAGTCAAACCAAGATTATTTTTTACAAATACAATATTGAGTTCGGAAAGTAGATCTACTTACCTTATTGGTGCAAATATTAAATTAAAATTAAGTAAAAAGGTAAATTTTTCTTATGCTTTCGATCATTTGTCAGCTAAAAATAATATTCCTATTTTTCAAGAATACAAAGATTCTTTATTTATTTATCCAGGCTTTGGTAAGCATAACAATAGATCAAATTTAAATTTAAATTTAAATTTAAATAAGTTTTTTAAAGTCAAGGCAGGTTTTGGAAAACACTTTATTGGATTGGGAATCCGTTCTTTACTACTTTCTGATCTTTCAAGTAGCTATCCATTTTTACAAATAAAAACTACAACTAACAGATTTAATTACTACAACTTGTATGCAAAATTTCAAAATAATATTACCAATAATCAAAATAATATAAAATATGCAAGCATACATTATTTAAATTTTAAATTATCTTCAAAAATAAATATTGGTATTTATGAAGCTGTGTTATGGCCTTCTAGAATTAAAAATCAAAATATTGGTTACGAAATTTCATATTTAAATCCAATTATATTTTATCGGCCAATAGAATTTTCAATGGGTTCTGAAAAAGGAAACGCTTTGATTGGTACTAATCTAACTTATTCTCTGAAAAAAATTAAATTTTATGCGCAATTCGTTCTAGATGATTTAAATATATCTCGACGTAAAGATTCAGACCCTAACTATCAAGAAGGATTTATACAAAATAAATATGGATATCAGATAGGAACTAAGTTAGAAAATAAAAATTTACATGTTAATATTGAATATAATCAAGTTCAACCATATACTTATGGTCACAGAAGTATTATAAGAAATTACACACATATGAATCAATCATTAGCACATCCTTTAGGTGCTAATTTTAAAGAAATAGTTAGTTTTTTAAAATACGATACTCAAAATTATTTAATAAGTTTAAAAACAATGATAGTAGGAATTGGTTTAGATTCTTTAGGTACTCATTATGGGCAAAATATTTTTGATACAGAAATCAATTCAAGTACTGGCGGACCACATTCTTATGGAAATTATAATGGTCAAGGTGTTTATACTAATCTTATTTTAATTCAGCCTGAAATTTCGTATAAATTTAAATATTTTGATTTATTTTCATCAATCTATCTTTTAAAAAAAAAGTCTGATATTGTAAATCAGACTTCAATGCATTTTTTAATCGGTATTCGAAATACAACTTTTTCTATGTTTCCCTTTTAGAATTCTACTTTCTCTCCTTCTTTATATGAAATAATGTAGGGATCTTGATACCCAGATTTTTTCATTTTCTTTTGATAAGTTATTGCCTCTTGAAGATTTTCAAAAATACCAGCTAAATATGTTGTTTTTGTATCGCTTATAGGAATAATAATAATATTTTCCTGCTCAAAAAGTCCAGCAGGAGTATCAAATTCACCGTATGTACCTAAATGTACTCTAAAGATTCGAGGCTCTCCTCCTTGTGCAATTTGTTCTTCTCTACTAAATGACTTAATTAGTTCATTTCTTGCTTTCTCGTAAGCATTTTGAGCATTTTTAGCTTTTGCATCTTCATTAATTTCTTTATAAATATATATTAAACTTTCATGAGCGGGTAAAAATAATTTATCATGCTTTATGGTCCATCTTAAATACTTAATTGATTTGTCCATAAATTCTTTCTTGGTATTTTTACTTTTTTGTGTAGCACCAAAAGTATAATAAGCTACAGCTAAGTTATATGTCCAATCCCTTTTGTATGTTCCTTCTTTAAATATTTTTGGAGTAATGTATTTTAAATATCTTTTTGCTTGATTGGCACCTCTTTTGTCTCCTGAGGATAAATATGCAATAGCTAAATTAGCTCTAATATGCGAGAGCCCATTTTCACTAATTTTTCCTCTTTTAAGATTTTTTTCTGCATTTTTCAATATACTTTGAGCTGATGAATATTCTTTATTACTTAATGCTTTCGTGCCATCATTATATTGATCTACACCTTCTTGAACTTTACTTGTGTTTCTATCGTTAAGATTATTAAGTTTATTTCCTTCATATTTTAAAGGGTCATCTTGAGTTACAATTCTTAAGTTAAGAATGTTAGGTTTAATACCTTTTGCTGGAAAGACTTTCTTTTCTATCTTTTTTCTATTTGATGTTCCATTTTTATTTTTTTTAGCTTGAACTTGTTTAACCCTAGCTTGTCTAGCTTGGGCATTATGCATTCTTTGTTTAACTTTTTTTGCATTATTAAGATTGCCTGATTTTTTATAAATTTCTTCAAGTGTTACATATGCTTGATAATTATACTCATCATCTCTTATTATTTGAGATAGTAATGATGTTGCTTCATTTTTTTTATTTGTTTTAGACCACGCTATAGCTATATTATAAGCCCATTTATTATCTAAATAAATTGTGTTTGTAAGCTTACTTAAAAATTTTTCTATCACTGCAAGATCTCCTTTATTTCCAGTGTGAGCATAGCAAAGTGCAAGGTTTGCATTAATATAGTTTAGTGCATCATCATTAAGTTTTGCTCGTTTGTAATCTTTCATAGCTGCATTAAAATCTATTATAGCTTCTGAATACTCTTTATTTTTCATTTTTGAAAATGCACTTGTATAGTTTTTTTCAGCTGTTGTAAGTAGTTTAGCTGTTCTTTTTGGAATTTCGCTTCCAGCATATTCAGTGACTTTATCTACATCAGATATTGGAGTCCATGAGTAGGGAACTAAATTTTTTACATCAACACTGTCTACAACTATTGTTGCTAGTGCAAACTGACTTGTTAGTAGAATAAATATGAAAATTAGGTATTTTGTTTTTATCATTTTATTTGATTTTATAAATTTTTTGCAAATTATGAAAAATTATTTAAGAATTATTTTTCGTTTGACAATTTCATTATTAATATTTAGTTTAATATAGTATACTCCTTTAGTAAAATTAGATAAATCTAATGATTTATATTTATTTAAATTATTATCATTTAAAACTAACTCTCCTAGGTTGTTGTAAATAAATACTTCACTAATATTTTTTTTACTTTCAATAAATATGTATCCATTTGTCGGGTTTGGATAAATAGTAAATAAATTTTTATCTATATAATTATTGTATAGTGAAGTAAGATTATAGAAAGCAGTGTCTGAAATACAACCTTGATCGTCTGTAACAATAAGCCAGTACTGACCATTTGTTTGAGGTAAAATACTTTGAGTATTTTCATTGGTATTCCATTCATAATTAGTAACGGTAACTCCTGAAGGTTGAGTTAGACCTTTTGTTAGATTTATTCCATCAAAAACTATTTCAACCAAAAACGGAATACTATTATTATTAACCGTAACGGAAATACTATCCATACATCCAGATGGACCATGAGTAATATAGCAGGTATATGTTCCAGGTTCTAAATTGATAGGATTATTACCCACGAACGGGAATGGGTCAATATTTGGCCAAGAAAATTGAACAGGCCATTGTGTTGCAGAAACTTGCTGATTTCCATAATATCCTGCACCTTGAATAAATGCAGATCCATCATTAGCATTATTAAAACATGTTGGTGAAATACTACTTGTAGAGTCAATATTTAGCATAGGAGCATCAAAAATAACTAAATTATTAATTGTCGCTTGACATCCTATTGAGTCTGTAAATGTTACACTATATGTTCCAGGGCATAAATCTCCATTTATGTTACCTCCTGACCACTGTTGCCAAGAGGGGTCAGGTGATCCATTTTGTCCAATATAGTTAAACTGAACAAAACCGTTACACATACCATTACAGTCTACAGTATCTGCATAATTTGTTGGGTTGGTAGTTGTTACTTCAAATAGAGTTCCATTATCAATTTCAAGATCAATACTTGTTTCGCAACCTAATGAATCAATAACTTGAAGTGTGTAATTACCTACGCTTAAATTAGTAAATATTTCATTATTTTGTTGTGAAGCAAATTGATCAATAGAAAAAATAAATGGTGCAATACCACCTTCAATATTTATACTATCAATAGATCCATTACTTAAGTTATTACAGCTCACATCAGAAGTTATTAAAGAGGATATCCACATAGAATCTGGTTGATTTAATGTAATTGAATCATATGAAGTACATCCATTTGCATCAGTAACGGATAGATAATGGGTGCCTTCATACAGAAATGTACTAATGTTGTTAGAATTATTACTCCATAAAAATTGGTATTGTAATGTACCTCCATATGTGTATGCAGTTGCTAAAGCAGTTTCACCATAGCAAGTAATATTGTTTGCAAAAATATTTACGTCAAGACTATCTGGTTCATGAATATCAAAAGTAAATATTGTTGTGTCTGAACTTGTTATAATATGTAATATGTAAATTCCACCACACAAATTATATAGATTTTGATCTTGTGAGTTAAATCCATTTGGACCTATCCATAAAATAGAAAATGGTTCAATTGGAGAAAGAACAGGATTTATAATAATATTTGCATCACACTCTCCAAAGCAAGAAGTAGTAAAAGTAGTTTGGACGCTATCAACATTTACTGATACTGCAGGAGGTTCAGAAATAGATACAAATACTGTATCAGAATAACACCCTACTTGATCATTCACAATCAAATAATATGACCCTGCAAATAAGTTAAAAATATTTTGATTTGAGCTTGTAAATCCGTTCGGACCATACCAACTATAGTTATAAATACTATTACCTCCACTAACTTGAATAGTGATCGCACCATTTGCTAAACCATTAATATTTACATTAGCAATTGAGTCAATAAAAACTATAATCTTGTCTGGTTGTGAGATAGATGCAGTTTCATAATTTAAACAACCATTTGCATCTGTAACAGTTAATGAGTAGTTGCCGTCACAAATGTTCATTAGAGTATCATTTGTTCCCACTAAATTTAAATTGTCATCAAACCATTGATAGTTATATGGTGCTGTTCCAGAAACACTAGCAAAATTAGATAAATTATTAGCAAAAATCATACCATCGCAATAATCAAAGCAACTAACATGTATAGAGTCCATATTTGTTTGAAGCGCAAATGCAGGTTCAATAATTTGAAAAGTTTTGGTAAATGTACAACCAAAGCTATCTAATAAATTTGCTGTATACCAACCAACAGATATCGAATCGATATAAGTTGAAGTGTCTCCATTAGACCAATTAAAGGTGTATGGAGCAAAACCTCCTAAAATTGTATCAATGCTGATCCATCCATCATTGTATCCTTTACATGAGATATTTACACCATTATAATCTGAAACATTTGATATAAAGTGTAGACTATCTGCAAGATGTAGAATTTCTATTGAGTCAATATAAATACAACCATTATTATCAGTAATGCTATAAGTATGGGTTCCAGCAGGATGATTAATAAAACTATAATTTAATTGCCCTCCAGTGAGAGGAACTAATGTATTAAATGTATTGTTATAAAATTCGTAATCTGTTATACCTCCGCTAATTGTTAATTGAACAAATCCAGTTAAATCACCCCAACATTCAACATTTTGTATGCTATCAATAGATGCAGATATAGCATCTGGTTGGCTTATAGTAACACTATCATTCTTAAGACATCCAAGACTATCAGAATATGTCAGTATATGTGTACCAGCAGTAAAACCTGAAAGAATCGTAGTGTTAGATGTTAAAGGGTTAATAACAGTAGATGATAATCCATTTGTTTGGTTTATCCATTGTAAAAAGTAACCATTAGTTCCTGGAACACCTCCCGTAACGTTATTACTACTGATTTGAATTTCACCAGTTGTGTCGCCATTACACAAAATGTTAGATATATTGTATGTAGCTTGTATCTCAGAATTAGTATTAATCAAAATTGAGTCGGTAAGTATACAACCATTATCATCTGTGATGCTAAATATATTATATCCACCAATTAGATTAGATGCTAGGTTAGATGTTATACCATTTTCCCATTGTATATAATATGGGGAAACACCACCGTTAATACTACTGATTTCAGCTGCCCCAACTGAATCTCCAAAGCATTGTATATCATTTAAAACATTAATATTTACCGCAATAGAAGTTGAAGGTTGACTAACTAAAATAGAGTCAACGTATGTGCAGTTGTTTGCATCAGTAACTGTACAATAATACATACCAGCTGTAAGGTTTGTTGCAGTTGAGTTTGTGTCTCCATTACTCCATAAGTAGCTGTAAGGAGGTACTCCATCTGTAACCACAAACGCTGCTGTTCCTGAAGAACCCCCAAAACAAAGTACATCATTGTGATAACCAACCATAGTGACTGGCGTTGATGGAACTAAAGTTATTGAATTTGATATACTACATCCATTTAAATCAGAAACTAAATAGGGGTATGTTCCTATTGGTAGAGAACTATTATTAACTCCAAACCAATTTACATTATATGATGGTAAACCTCCACTTATAATTAATTCTGCTGAAAATAATGATGAGGCGGTGTCGCAATTAAGTTGAACAATTGAATCTTGAATAATAATTTGGCTAGGTTGGTTTAATTCAATTAATTGTGTACTAGTACAGTTGGCATCATCCGTGGCTATTACTGTATATGATCCTGCAGAAAGATTAGAAACCGTATCATTAGTACTTGATAAGTTTGGCCAATTGTATGTAATTGTTCCAGTTCCACCTGTTGTAGCTACATAGATCTCACCATCGCTTTCCCCATTACAAGATACTTCAAATCCATTGTAATTAGTTGTATTTATAGTCCAATTAATGGGGCTAGGGCTAGTTAAATTAACAGGGCCAAATGTAATTGAACAATTTAAGTTGTCGTTTACAGTAACTGAATAGTTTCCAGCAGATAAATTAACTAAATCCTCAGTTGTTTGTCCACTAGTCCAGTTATATGAATAATTTCCATTTCCTCCGCTAACATCTATATCTATACTTCCATTTGGATTTAAACAATCAGTTATATTATTAGAACTTATTAATGTTACATTAAGAGGATTAGGTTGATTAATTGATACAGATCCATTAATTGAACATAGATTAAAATCTAGAACTTGGTAAGAATAATTTCCATTACTTAAATTTGTAGTATCAACTCCAAACCAATTTGTTGAATATGGAAGAGTTCCTCCTGAAATATTTGTTATTTCTGCTGTTCCGTCATTTCCTCCAAAACAAGAAGCATTAGTTGAAGTAGTAATTACATTAAGAGGGTTTGGCTCACCTATTAAAATATTATTTACACTTGTTGAACAACTATTTCCATCACTAACAAAGTAGGGATAGTTTCCTGCACCAACTCCAACAGGCGTCGTATAGCTTGTAGCCCCTAATAAGGGAACAGAATATCCAAAAGCATTAAGAATATATGTTTGTGTTCCTCCTGAAATATACACAGTTGCTCCACCATCGTTTCCACCATTGCAAGATACATTTGTAGAAGAATCTGTTGCAATTAATACCGTCGGTTCATCAATAAATACACTACCACTATCAACACAGCCATTATTATCTGAAACAAGATATGAATATGTCCCGGCAAATAAAGATGTGGTATCAACTCCAAACCAATTTTTCGAATATGGTGGGGTTCCTCCTGAAATATTTGTTATTTCTGCTGTTCCACTGTTTTCACCATTACATAAAACATCAGTAGTTGAACTACTAACTGAAACAGCTAGTGGTTCTGTTATGGTTATACTACCACTATCAACGCAGCCATTATTGTCTAATACAAGATATGAATATGTTCCAGCAGATAAAGATGTAGTATCAACACCGAACCAATTTGTTAAATATGGCGAGGTTCCTCCAGAAATATTTGTTATTTGTGCTGTTCCATTATTGTCGCCGTTACATAAAACATTAGTTGTACTAATTGAAAAATTTAATGCATTAGGCTCACTTATTGTAATTGATTCACTTACAGTGCAATTGTTTAAATCGGTTATTGTACATGTTTGTATTCCAGCGCTTAATGTATTATTTAGACTATCTGTACTACCATTTGACCATAAATATGTTCCTTGAAGATAGGATTCCGCAATATTAATAGTATAATCTTCTGTAGCTCCAAACCATGGTTGTGTAAATATAAAATTATTTAAGTCGTATACCCCAACATTACAAGCTGTAAGAGCTAAAGATCCTGCCCCTTGTGCTTGAGAAACAATTCTCATTCTTGTTGGACCGCCAACTGCATTATTTGGAACATTAATTGTAATCGAGTTTGATGTAGGAGATTGAACACCAGCAAAGGAAGATACTTTTTCGTCTAAGTCATCAAAATCACCGTCTTGGTTCCAGTCGATAAAAACTGCACCAGAGTCTATTTGAAATTGTCCAGCATTACAGCTTCCTAAATTTACAATCAAATTATAAGTTACTCCTGGTGATAAAGTCACACTTTGTGAAGTATAATCTTCATATAGATCACATAAATTACTTGTGTTATTAGCAATTGATGTTCCATTGTCACCAATTATTGATACTAGTTCAATATTGCTATAGTCTGCATCTCCAGGAGATGAGTTACAATATGTTAAATTTGATGTTCCACCACCGCAACTTCCATTTATAATAGAGGCAAGTACACTTCCATTACTACCACCATTGCACGTTACATCGTTTATAAGTGATAGGCAAAGTGTTGGAACGAAAGGATTATCATTTATTGTAGCGCTTTCAAAAAGAGAATTACATCCAATAGCATCAGTTACTGTAATGTTGTATGTTCCAGAGCATAAATCATTAGCAAGTGCACCAGTATAACCTCCTTGATTCCATATAAAAGAATATGGAGGTGTTTCACCACTTACTGTAATTCCAAATAAACCATTACAAATAGTAGGATCGCAAGAGGTGTTTTCTGATGAAAAAGTAGAATCTATAGATAATGGAAGAGGTTCAGAAATTGTAATACTTAGTGGTATAACATCAGAACAAATTGAATCTATAACATTAATAACATAAGTATCTGCAGCTAGGGTAGTTGCGCTTGATGATCCATTTATAGATGGGTGAGATATCCAGTTATACTCATATAATCCACTTCCATTAGTTGTAGTAATTGAAATTGCCCCATCATTACCTCCATTACATGTAACATTATTGGAAGTATATGAAGCCAAAATTTGCAAAGGTTCATTTATTAAAACAGAATCATAAGCTATACATCCTGAAGATAAATCAGTTACAGTAACTGTGTAATTGCCAGCGGTTAAAGATTGAATATTTTCAGATGTTTGACCATTTGACCATAAATAATTATAATTTCCAGATCCAGTACTAACCACAACAACTGCATCTCCATCATTACCTCCAAAGCAAGTAGCATCGTTTGAAACAATATTGTCAATAGAGAAAGTTGAGCAATCAACTAAATTAATTTCAATTGTATCAGTATTTGATAGTGATTGTATAATATTTCCTAATGTATCTACTTCGTAAGTTGTCCATGCTGCGGAATAAATCCCGTATGGTGCACCGTTAGGTGGACTGTTATTTGGATTCATAAATCTAACTCTAACTGGTATTGTTTGAGCAGCACTACCTTGTTGAAATTCATATCCAGTAGAATCGTGTGAACTATTACTTGTTGGACTCCAGTAGCCATAAGCATTACCGTTATTATCTACGTTATAAGGAATATTTGCCCAAAATGAAAATGCTGGATTATACCATTCAATAACAATGTCACCTTGATTAATTAGTGAGTTATTATTTGAAATAATAAATTGTGGTCTTATATTTAAATCGCATGTTCCTGAATTAGTTATAGTTAATGAACATGTTGAATTTTGCATATATCCTGTTAGAGGGTTTGGGCTAAAGGATGATATTGTTTGACTTAAGCTGGAAAGACAAGGACCTGAAGTAGAAAAATTTGGTCCATAAACCCAAGAACCCCCGCTGCCGCATTTTATTCTCCAATTATAAGTAGTATTAGTTGTTAAGTTGTTAAGATTGTAACTTTGGGATCCGCCAGTATTTGTAATTGTAATTGGTGAGTTTTGATTCCATGCAGCTCCATTTTCTCTATAACGTAAAATATAGCTTCCTGCAGGACATCCTCCATTGTCCCAGTTGACAATTGCATTGTTTGAAGTAATGTTACTAGTGCTAAGGTTAATTTGACTAAAGAGATTTGGGCTATTAATGATTATTATAAAAAGAAATAGTAAAACTTTTTTCATATTTTCTAGTTTTAGTTCTAAAGTCGCAAATATATAAAAACTTTACTAGATATCAATAGCTTAAGAATGTTGTGAGTTAATCATGATATTTGCTTCGTAATTTGTTTTTTTATAAATTGCACAACCATTACAAAAATAACGACAAATGAAAAATATTGTATCACCTTTAATAATTGTATTTTCTATTTTTACATTTAATATTTCAACTGCTCAGATTATACAAAAACAAGCAAATAAAAAACAACTTATCAAAGCTAAAAAGGTAGTTACTAAAAATCATAATTTCGAACTCAAAAAAGTTAATCCTTCAACTGTAAAAGTTAATAAAATTGAAGTTAAACGTAAAAAAAATAAAACTAAGAAAAACATAAGAAAAAACAAGTATGATAGTAAATCTGTCATAAAAAAGCCAAAACGAAAAAATGAACAGATGTAAATTTATTTTTTTACCACTTTTCTTTCTGATTTTTTTATACAATGAAAGTTTTGCACAATGTTTAAGCAATGAGGTAGAAATAGTTATTTCTATAACAACTGATTCATACCCTGGAGAAACTTCTTGGCAACTTGTTGATCAGAACGGAAGCGGCTATACTAACGCCACTCAGTTAACAAGTGCCAATACAACTTACACCTGGAATATATGTGTGCCCAGTATAAATTGTTATGATTTTACAATTTTTGACTCATGGGGCGACGGCATTTGTTGTAGCTATGGAAATGGGTCATACAGTGTTTCTTATAACGGAACTGTTGTTGCAAGTGGTGGTTCATTTGGATATTCAGAAACAACTACAAATATTGGTAGTTGTTCTTCAGTTCCATGTTCTGGATCGGAGTCTAGTGTCACGCTAAATATGTATGATTCTTATGGTGATGGTTGGAATGGAAATACATGGACTGCTACTTCAATAAATAACCCTTCAAATTCTTTTAGTTTCACTTTAAATTCTGGTTATTCATCCTCTTCAAGTTTTTGTTTACCTAATGATTGTTATGATATTTTATGTAATGGTGGTTCATGGCAATCTGAAGTAAGTTGGGATTTAGTTGATAACAATACAGGAAATACCTTGCTTAGTGGAGGGGCTCCTTTCAACCAACTGCAATTTCCTGTTGGAACAAGCACATGTTCAAATAATCCATCAACTTGCTTATCAAATGAGGAAGAGATTGTAATAACAATAACAACAGATAATTATCCAACAGAAACTTCGTGGCAGCTTGTTGATCAAAATGGTGGTGGGTTTTATATAAATGCTGGTGATTTGACTATCCCAAATAATACATATACATGGACACTATGTGTTCCAGATACTAATTGTTATCAGTTTACAATCTCTGATGTATTTGGTGATGGCATTTGTTGTAGTTGGGGAAATGGATCGTATAATGTGACATATGCTTCTACTACTGTTGCAAACGGCGGTTCTTTTGGTTCCTCTGAAACTATTTTTAATATTGGAAATTGTATATCTCCACCATCTTATTGTCCTAATAATGAAGTTGAAGTTGTAATAACAATTGATACTGATGATTATCCAACAGAAACCTCATGGTATTTAATTGATCAATTTGGTGGAGGATGGACTAATGTACCTATTTCCTCTACATTTTCAAATACAACTCTAACATGGACAATATGTGTTCCTGATACTAACTGTTATTCTTTTACAATTGTGGATACTTATGGTGATGGAATATGTTGTAGTTCAGGAAACGGAGCATATATTGTTACCTATAATGGTGTTCAAGTTGCCTCTGGAGGTTCCTTTGGATATGTTGAGCAAAATTGCGGGATAGGCTATTGTAGCGGTCCATGTCAAATTAATATACCTTCAAATGCAATTTCTGAAAATGAAAATTGTGGAGACAATAATAATTACGGTTGTGATGATAGTTGGAAAATATCAAACTTTACAATTACAGGTGTGACGGATATATGGTCATTTGGTGGAGCAACACTTCCAAATCCTTTTGGAGGATATTTTGATGTTGGGGATACACCGGATTTATATGTGTATATGAGAAAAAACAATGCTTTTTTTTATTATTCTGGTTATTTTACTGACACCTGGTATCCAAATAATGGATATGGTTTTTCATCTCAACCATTAAGTTTTTCTATGTATGCAAATCAGAACACAGCCCCATTAGTTGTTCAAACTCAACCATTATTAACTGCACCATATGCGCTAGGACAAACATATAATTATGATTTTTTAGTTGGTGATGATGATTTTGGTTCATTTTTAAATGTTTTTGGTAATAATGATTTTATAGGATCATATAATTTGCCATCATTTTCTAATGCAACCACATTTTCAATTACAACATCAGGTGGTACTAATGGAAATGCATATGTTGATTATACAACAATTGCACCTAATTATTCTCACGATTCAATTTCAAATAATAGCTTATTACATGGAAATTTTTGGGCAGAAAATAATTTAAGAGATACAGATTGGTATGAGTTTTATTTGTCAGATAGCAGTTCATTTTCGTTAAATGCGATATCTGAAACTCCTTTCTATGTACTTTTATACGATGCTGCTGGAGGATGTGATAATAAAATACTTATTGATTCAATATTTGCATTTGCATGCGATACAATTTCATTAAATCATACATTACAGTCCGGAAACTATTTTATAGCAACCTTTCCTGCTTCTTACAGTTGTATTTCGTGTAACGATTCTATTGATTATTTACTAAATGTGTCATGGTCTGAAATTAGTTTGCAGCAAGGATGTACAGATTCTACAGCATTTAATTATGATCCCCTAGCAATTTTCGATGATGGTACTTGTTGCTATATTTCTGGATGTACTGATTCCACAGCGTTTAATTACAATATAAATGCCTGCTATGACGATGGATCATGTATTGCAATTATATTTGGATGTACTGATTCTACTGCTTTTAATTATGATTCAATAGCTAATACTGATGATGGTTCTTGTATTCCTTTTATTTATGGTTGTACCGATACAACAGCATTCAATTATGATCCATTAGCAAACACTGACAATGGTTCTTGTATTGCTGTAGTTTATGGATGTATAGATTCTTTAGCAATAAATTATTTTGTTGGTGCTAATATTGATGATGGCAGTTGTTGTTATATTATCGGTTGTACAGATACATTAGCAATCAATTTTGATTTAAATGCATGTTTTGACGATGGATCATGTATTTATCCATCATATGGTTGTTTGGATTCATTAGCTGTGAATTATGACTCATTAGCTACTCATGATAGTGGTAACTGTTGCTATGTTTCAGGATGTACTGATACTTCAGCATTCAATTTTAATTACATGGCATGTTATGATGATAGTTCATGTATTCCTGTTATTTTAGGATGCACTATTTCAGGATCAATTAATTATAATCCAAATGCTAATATAGATGATGGTTCTTGTATTCCAATTGTGTATGGGTGCACAGATTCAACATCAATTAATTATAATCCTTTAGCTAATATTAATGATGGAAGTTGTATAGCTATAGTTTATGGGTGCATGGACCCATTAGCGCTTAATTATTATCCTGGTGCAAATATGTTGGACCCGAACAATCCTTGTTGTTATGTAATTGGCTGTACAAATCCATTTAGTTGTAATTATGATTCTTTAGCATGTTATGATGATGGTTCTTGTATATTAGCGATTTATGGTTGCACCGATATTACAGCTATGAATTATAATGCCAATGCTTGTATTGATGATGGTTCATGTGCTTATTCAAACAATTGTTTAAATCCAACTCCAACAGGTACGCATACAACTGATATTCATCATGTTTTAGCTAGAGTTAAGTGGGATAACATGAGTTCTTTCTCGTGTATTCCTGAGCAGTATAGGGTAAGATATAGAGAATCAGG
>CEWG01059046.1_pt1 | contig 17724 bp, 16 predicted proteins | sample 361411 | NCBI WGS metagenome assembly CEWG01 (sample SAMEA2622173, study PRJEB7988) | marine metagenome | biome: marine biome (ENVO:00000447); feature: surface water layer (ENVO:00002042); material: "saline water (ENVO:00002010), including plankton (ENVO:xxxxxxxx)" | depth 5 m | reverse complement strand
GCTTGTAATGAGTTTTCGGAGGTGTGAAAATACCTACAATATCTAAATCTGTATTCTTGAATACCTCGTCAGCATTGAGAGTAGTTTTTGTGTATGGATAGTTTTTATTTATATAGCTTAAATTTGATTCATTTAAATCTGAAATATGGCTTAAGTTACAATCTTCATTCTGATAAATATTTCTTGCGATATTTTTACCCCAATAACCACAACCTATCATTCCAAAATTAATCATATTATTCCTTGATACTTCATCGATATATTAATGATACTTTAGAAAACAGATAAAATTTATCAAATAGAATCAGAAAAGAAAATTATGTTTAAATTACAGTCTTTAACGAAAAAATCATTCTCTTTAGGTACAAAAATATATTTAATTTCAAGCTTGTTGTCTTCAATGTAGTTTTCAATTTCTTTACACGATTTCATGGAATATATATTTTCATAGTGAGACAACTTATCAAAATAAGAGTTCATAATGTCATTGTTCAAGTAATCGGTAGGAGGAAAGGTTGATACAAAAATATTTGGAAAACCAAAATAATAAACATCTTTAGTTTCATTGAGTGGAATTAGTACTACCTGTTCTTCTATATTTTTAATACTTTCAAATATTTCAATATTGTATGAATTTTCAAGTGAGCTATATGTTTTCCACAAGAAAAAAGAGATAGGTAATAAAAGTATTAGAACTAAATAAAAACTATTTGAAAATGTTATAAAATTTTTTGCTTTTATTGAACTTATAATCACCATAAAACAAACAATTGAAAATATGTGAATAATTCTGTAAGGCTGAAAGATTGCATGAAAAGAAAATAAATTTACTGAAAACAAGTAATGAGACGTTAAAAAAACACTTACTGCAAAAAGCAACATGTTAAATAAATTCTTGTTATTTCTCGTTAAATACAAGCTGATAAAAAACAAAATAAGTTTTTCAAACGGTATGCTCGACTCGTTATTAAAAACACCAACAGTTGGAGAAAAATTTGAAATTGTAAACTCAGGTTTGAAAAAAGTAAAATTTTCTAAATTAATGTAGTAAACAAAGTTCCCATCAAATCCACTGTTTAAAATAGTTCCAATGGAAATTGCAGGTATCAAATTAAAATTAACATTTTTATTTTTCAACCTAACTAAATGTTCACTTAAATCTTGAAAAAATTGATATTGATCCAGTATGAAAAAAAGAGTGATGACAAACAAAAAGGATTGAAAAAGGTATAACTTCTCTCTTTTTGATGAGATATGTGAAATGAAAACAACAAACATTACTAAAAAAATGTAGTAGTGAAACAATGACAAAATTAATCCACTTATAAAAAATTGTTTAGTTTTGTTCTCTAACAATAATGTAAGAGGTAAAAACATAATGAATGAAAAGCTGGCTGGTGTAAATACTCTTAGCCCAAAACTTCCAAGCCCTGCTGTTCCATTTAAAAAAAGCTTTGGAAAGCCGATTAATGAATTAAATTCTGATGGTAAATTAATTGCAACTAAAAAAATTAATAACAGGAACTTAAATAATGTTATATTTTTGTCATTAAATACATTTTTGTAAAATCTAAAAATTGAATAAAAAGCTAAAAAATTTACAAAAAATAAGGCTACATTGAGATTGGTTAAATTATCACCTAATAACAGAAATCGTGATAATAAATCAAAACCAAAATAATCAGGTGAACTTGAATAGGCAATTGAATTAAATGCAATATCCTCTATATATAGATGATCGTAATAAGCAAATTGATTGCCGAAGAATGGAATTCTAGCTGGCAACACCAAAGAAACTATATTGGTGTACAAAAATGAATCTAAAATTAAACTTCTTTCTGTTTTTATTGAAAAATAATATACAACAAAAGATAAAAATGTAAAAAGTGCTACACAAATAAGTGAAGATTTGAAATAATTTATTACATTGAAAATAAATAAAGCCAGAACTACAAATAGCTTATAGTTAATTTTTTTTAAAAACAATTTATATAATTATACTATGTCACTTAAAAGCAAGGTCTTAAATATAAAACATTCATTTAAATATAAAAGTTTTCAATTTTTAAAATTTTATATTTTTAAAAATAAATACAAAAAAAATAGAGAAGTTGCATTGTCTTTACTTAAAGAAGACTTATCCGTCATAAAATTAGATAAAAATTTTTTAAAAAATAAATTTCCATATGAATATGATGACTTCAAAAAGATTAACAATGATGCCATGAAAAAATTTTTGGATATTTCCAAAGAAAAGAGTGTAAAGCTTCACGGTGTGCAGTATCCAGAATTACTTTATATAATAATGAAAATAATAAATCCCATCAAAGCCCTGGAAACTGGGGTATGGCTAGGACTTTCTACTAATTCAATTCTTGCTTCAGGTATAAAAAATAATAACGAATTTTCATTAGACTCGATTGACTTACCGAGAGCAGATATTAAAAATGCTGAGGAGTATATTGGAAGTTTAATTAGTAAAACATTTAAAAAAAATTGGAAACTATATATTGGAAAAGACAGGACGATTGCAGGGCGATTGATTAAGAAAAACAAATATAACTTTTATTATTTTGACTCTGATAAGTCCTTAAATGGAAAATTATTTTTGCTAAGGATGGTTTTAAAAAATACAAAGGATTATCTAATAATATTTGACGATTTAGAAGACAATTTATTTTGGTATAGAAAAGAATTAAAAAATTTGAATAAAATACCAATAAAATATGGGAGTAAATATCTTGGTTTGATATATTCCAAAAACTATGAAAAAAAAATAAGAGAGATATATGAATAAAAGAATTATGTTCTTTACATCAACTTTTAATACAAGCGGGGCTGAAAAACAGCTTGTAAAAATTTTCAATGCTTTAAAAGATGATAACGATTGTTTGTTTGTTACAGCAAAAAACAGTAACGATGTTGGAAAACATACCATAATTGGTGTCAAAAAAACAAGGAATTCCTTTTTTCAATTAGTCAAATTGCTGAAAGCTTTTGTCCCAGACATTTTTATTTCTACTTTGCCTACGCCAAACTTATTAAATGTATTAATTAAAAAATTGAGAATTACCAATTATAAAAGCATTGTTAGAGTAGCAAATTACAATATTGACTTAAGATTTACAAAATTTATATTGAAAAACGCTGATGTTGTCCTTTTTAATTCAAGAGAAAACCTAGATCTGTATAAAAACCGTTTTCCTAAGATAAGTGAAAAATTTTATTATTTAAATAACATAATTGAAGACACGAAAAATGATCCATTTAAGAAAAAGGTTTCAAAATTAAATGGAATAGTTGTATCAAGACTTGCACACAATAAAGGTGTTGACGTTTTAATAAGAGCTATGAATGAGTTGGCTGATAGCAAAATTAAAATTGATATATATGGTGTTGGTGAAGAATATCAAAATTTGAGCAATCTAATAAGTAATAAAAATGTTTCAATAAAGAAAGAGTACGTAAACATGGAAAATATATGGACTAATTATAGTTTTTTCGTTTTACCATCAAGAAAAGAAGGAATGTCAAATGTCTTGCTTGAGGCACAATACAATAATTTATTTTCAATTGTATCTGATTGCAAAACTGGTAATAAGGAGATTATTGAAATGACTGAAAATGGTGTAATTTTTGAAAGTGAAAATTATCAAGATTTAAAAAATAAATTAATAAACTTTTCAATGAGTAAATACAATCATAATGAAAGTCAACAAAAAATTATACAAAATTTTTCTAAAAACCGTGCCTTACAAATTTTAAATAGTTTAATTTGAGTCAAGCTTTATCCATCTTTGCAATACATTTGATGCAAAAAATAGACTCAAAAGAAATGATGATAATTGGAGAATCTGAGAACCGCTAGATTGATAAAAAGTTGTAATAAGAACTGAAGCAGATATTAAAAGTATAGAAATTGTAAATTCTTTTATAAATAAAAGAACTGTTTTCCAAAAAAATGCAATTATAAAAATTAGCATTGTAATAATTTGCAAAATGAATATTTCTTCCAGATTTTCAAAAGAATAAAGATTGTATATAGATACTTGAAGAATAATCACTGCAAGATTAAAGAAATATATGCGTTTTAGATTACTAATCCTACCAAGATCAATCGAAAAGATAAGAACAATTGTTTGTAAGAAAATGAGTACAGTAGCTAAATCAATCATATTGATGGAAGTTTCATAACTAGTTGGAAAAACATATTGGCCAACACTTACGACTATTAACATTAGTGCCGCCATCGTATATGAAGAAATTAGTATTATGTCACCAGTTATTTTTTGTACTTGATAATCAGTATTATCCACAACGGTTTTTGGCCAATATTTAGAGTAAGCAGCAATTAAAATCGAGCTGATGAATACTAGTCCTAAATTTGAAATTCTTGTTGTTACAGAATAGATACCTAATTCTTTGAGTCCAAAAATTATTTCAACAAAAAATTTATCCTGCCAGTTAACAAAATAATTAGAAATTAGAATCAAAAAACTTATATTTGAAAACTTTAAGAAATCTTTTGGTTTTTTTGCTAATAAATTTTTTAACACAAGTGTTAATTTAAATTCAATAGATTTTGCAAAGTATAAAAACTTAAACAAATTACCAAAAAGTTGTACAAGAAAATAAACTGTTACAATAACTCTTGAATCATAACCATCAAGTTGAACTGTAATTGCAACAAATAAAAGTTGAATCGAATTAATAAATAGTGATTCAAAAAAAGAAGATTTAAAAATCTCAGTTGATTTCTCTAAAGATCTTAATTTTGCAAGTAGGAGTTTATTTACAGAAATAATTACAGTACTAACATACATAAACCTGAAGGGAAGACCATACTGTAACGAAAACGGGAGTGTTTCAAAAAAATAACCAAAAATTTCAAAAAGCACCAAAACCAATAAACTAATTCTTAACAAGCTAGTAAATGATCTGTAAAGAACTTCTTCTTCAGTGGTAAATTTAAGGATAGACCTCTCATCTCCTTGTGTTAGAAAATAAGAAATTAAAAGCTGCAAAGCTAATAACAAAGTAATTTCAGCCCAGAGTTCTGGTTTAATAAGTCGCAATAAAATTGGTAGCAATAATACAGAAATCAACTTTGGAGACAGTTTTTCGAATGAGTAAAATATAGAGTTTTTAAACATAGCTTATTTGAATGATACAAATAGTTTTATTTTTAATAAAGATTAAAATTTTTTATATCAAAACATAGTTAGCATAATGTGTACTTGTAGAATAAAACTACAAATTAGGAGATGTAAAAAAATTTATGCTAAAAATAAAAATACTATATTTTTTGTTTATAAATACAAGTCTCTTGGCAATATTTAGATTTTTAATACCAGAGGGCATAACAAAACAATTTCTTGAGCTTTTAATTGGGGCTTGCTTCATTGTGTTTGCATCAATTTTATTTTTTAGCCTGATAAAAGACAGAAAACCAATTGCGCATTCTTTATTGGCTATAAAAAATTTATATCAAAGCCATAAGCTCATTACATTTTCTTATTTTGTAATATTGTCTAGTTCCATCGTTTTCTTACGATTTAGAATTGAGAGCAACAATATAAGTGAGCTAGTTTTATTGTCTTCAGTTTTTTTATTTTTTGTTGGATTATATTTAATAACAATATTCAAAACAGAAAATACTCAAGAAGCTTTAAACATAAATAAAAATAATATAAGTAAGGCCTTGATACTTTCAATTATTTCATTAATTCCAATTTTCAGATACTGTGTTAGTAACAGAGAAATTCTTTTTAGAAATGAAATGGTCTATTTGGTTTTTTATTTTGCACTTACAAGTTTTCTAGTAATCGTCTTTTATTCATTTATATTCGACTCAATGCTTAATATCTCTATTTTTCAAGTATTTAACACGTCACTTCTGATTTTTATATTCGAGATGCCAGCAATTAGCTATACGTATAGTTGGGTAAAACCTAACAATGTAAATATATTGCTTGGTATATTTTTGATTATTTTTATATTTGCTTATCTAATTTTTAATTCAACCCTCAGGCAGCTTGCACTGTTTTCAGTCATGATATTTTTTATCTCAGTTATTCCCAATTTATTTACTGAAGGTGAAGATATTGAACTTGTAAACATTAATATGAACTCTGTCTTTACTAATTCTGATTACCAATCATTAAAAACTACTCCTTCAATAGTACTGCTCGTATACGACGGGTATCCTCAACTAGAAACTCTTGAGAATATGAATATTGACAATTCTGAACATATTAATTATTTACTTGATCAAAAATTTACAATTTACAATGGGATATACAGTCATGGGAGCTACACCCTAGCAACAATGTCCGGTTTATTTCAAGGTGAAACTGATACTTATGGTGAGAAAAATGGAAGATTAATAACTGGAGGCTATTCCAGTTTTATAAATTTGTTAAATGATAATGAATATTTTACTGCTGGAATTTTTACTAGTTCTTTTTATTTGCCGCCTACTGCGACTCCTAATTATGATTATTACTACCCTGTATCAGCTAATAGATCAGGTAATATCTATAAATCAATGTTGAGAGGAAAACAAACATTTAAAGATTTGATATATGCTTCTCCACATATTAATTATTTGGAACAAAAACGTAATTTTTTAAGTCAAATTCATAAGTATGAAGATCCTGTATTTCTTTATAGCCATACCTACTATCCGGGACACACACAAAACAGTGGACAGTGTCTTGATGGAGAGTTTGAAGACTGGAAAGAAGATTTAAAAAAAGGCAACATGGAAATGAGAGAAGATGTTAATTCGCTCAAGGAGTCATTTGAAAATAGTATAATAATTTTAATTGGAGACCATGGTCCTTTTTTGACAAAAAATTGTACTTCTTTATACAACTACCCATCAAACGAAATAAATAGACAAGACATACAAGATAGGCACGGTACTTTTGTTGCAATTAGAACTCCTGATTTAAAACAAATTAATTTTGATAAAAGAATTTTGCAAAATTTATTTATTTATGTACATTCGTATTTAAATAATGACTTATCAATACTTAGTGAAATAAATACTGAAAATATACATAATTCCCATCTTCCTTCTTCAATAAATGTAATTGACAATAAAATAATTGGAGGAATTGATGACGGCCAAGTATTATTTAAAAATCGTGAAAATCTATCTAAATAAATCTAAATATTGAGAATCGAAATAGTTTTATCGAGAGACTCGTCTGAAAAATTTACTTTTGAAATGAATTCTTGTGAAATATCTTCCAGAATTTCAGGAAAGGTAGTTAGATTATCTAGGTCACTTAAAGAAAAGTTTTTTCCAATCACATTACGCATCTCATTTTCAATTAACAAATAATGCTTCTCCTCTTTACTAAAAACAGGAATTTTTCTCTTAATTTTTTTTGGAACATCTAAAAAAATAATAGGCCTACCTGTAAGATAAAAAAATTCGAGAGCAATACCTGAATAGTCTGTAATTAAATACTTGTAGGAATGTAAATTATCAAGATCCTTATCCGTATCTATGTCAAAAGGCACCTTTTTAAGTTCATCTAATGAAGTCATTGGATGAGGCCTAAAAATAGCTTTCAAACCTAATCTATTTACAAAATTTTTAATTTTATCTATATTTTGAATTATTTCGTCCAAGCCTTTAGAACCCCAAGTAGGGGCTATAAGAATATCATTGACAAATTTATCTTTATATTGAAATTTTTGGATTTTATCTAAAAGTAGATAGCCTGTCGTAAATACTTGAGCAGTTTTTGAAATTAATGGTTTTAATTGTTCCGAAATAAGCTTAGATGGAGATAGTAAAATATCAAAGCCATCAAATGAACCTTTTGTATACATTTCATTAGGGCTCACTAGAGAATGAAAAACATAAACATAGGTTGGTATTTTATTTTTTGGCATTGCAGACTTGGGAAAAATACTAGTACCTACACTTGGTGTTGTAGTTATAAACAAGTCACCAGTTAGGTTTTTTAGGGTTTTAATTTTTTCTAAATCACTATTTAATACTTGAATAGTTAAATTATCAGATTTATAGATTCTGTTTCCAAAAGGTATATCCAAACAGAGTAAATGAATATTTACATTTTTTTCATAAAAATAATTAAAAAGCTTCTCGACAAATCTAAAATGACTAAGATTTTCAATAAAAAAAATAATTTTAAATGTGTTGTTAGTATCGATAGCAGAATGAATTATAGTAGTAATATCGTGGAAAATCATTCAGTATATGTCGGCATGAGTGCAGATATTATTCATCCAGGGCATATGAATATCTTAAAAGCGGCAAGTGAATATGGACAAGTCACTGTGGGTCTCCTGACAGATAAAGCTATCGCCTCTTACAAAAAAATTCCTTTAATGACTTATGAAGAAAGATTTAGAGTAATTGAGGGAATTAAATATATAGACAACATCGTTAAACAGGAGACGCTGGATTACTCAGATAACCTAAGAAACTTAAAACCAAAATATGTTGTACATGGTGATGATTGGACTACTGGAATTCAAAAAGAGACTAGAAAAAAAGTAATTGAAGTTTTAAATGAGTGGGGTGGAAAATTGATTGAAATTCCATACACTGAAGGTATATCTTCTACTTCTTTAAAAAATAAATTTGATAAAACAATTACAACAGAAGATAGAAGAAAGTCACTAAAGAAAGCTCTCAACATAAAAGATACTCTTACATTTTTAGATATACACAATGCGTTGTCAGCGATTATTGTAGAAAATGCTATCTACGAAAAGAATAATTTAAAACTTCAATTCGATGGAATGTGGGCAAGTAGTTTAACTGATTCAACTGCCAAGGGAAAGCCAGATATTGAAGCAGTTGATACTAGCTCAAGATTAGCGACATTAAATGAAGTTATGGAAGTGACGACAAAGCCCATAATATATGATGGGGATACAGGGGGTAAGCCAGAACATTTTATTTATACTGTACAAAATCTTGAACGATTGGGTGTTTCAGCTGTTGTAATCGAAGACAAAAAAGGTTTAAAGAAAAATTCTTTATTTGGAACAGACGTTAAACAAGAACAGGATTCAATTGAAAACTTTTGTGAAAAGATCAAGGTTGGTATTAATTCAAAACAAACAGATGAGTTTTTGGTCATTGCAAGAATTGAAAGTTTGATTCTTGGCAAAGGGATAGAAGACGCACTTTTGAGAGGAAGGAGCTATGCTGATTCAGGAGCAAACGGTGTATTAATTCATAGTAAAGATAAATCTGAAGAACTTATATTTCAGTTTGTTGAGAGTTTTAAAAAAGATTTTGATATTCCTGTGATAGTTGTTCCCACAACTTACAATCATGTAACACTTGATGAGTTCAAAAAATTAGGTGTTGATATTGTAATTTATGCCAATCATCTTTTGCGTAGTGCTTATCCGGCTATGTTAAATACTGCTGAAGAAATATTAAAATTTGGCAGAACACAAGAGCTAGAAAAAAAACTGATGAGTGTTAAAGAAGTCATAAATTTTATCCCCACAGATTAAATTATGATTAATGCAAAAACTTTTATTAATGAACTAAACAAAGTTGGCATTGAGTTTTATACAGGGGTGCCAGATTCATTAATGTCAGAATTTAGCAAGAGCTTACATTTTGACTTTGACGATAAAAATCATATTATTGCAACAAACGAAGGATCTGCTCTCGCAATGTGCATGGGATATAATTTAGCTACAAATAAAATTCCGCTTATTTACATGCAAAATTCAGGGTTGGGAAATATTGTAAACCCATATACTTCTCTTTTACATAAAGATATTTATAACATACCATTTATTTTGCTAGTTGGGTGGCGGGGAGAGCCCGGTTTACAAGATGAACCGCAGCACATTTTTCAGGGCAAAATTACCCTTGATCTCTTAAAATTGCTTGATATTGATTACATTATTATTGACAACAATACAGATTTAGAAATTATTACAGAAAAAGTAAGAGAAAGTATCAACTCACACTACCCATTGGCATTAGTCGTAAGAAAAAATACCTTTGAAAAAGATGAGAGAGTGTTTGAAAACAATAACTCACTGCCAAAAAGAAGCGAGGCATTAAAAAAGATTCTTGATCTATTTAATGAAGAAACATTATATATTTCCACAACCGGGAAGCTTTCAAGAGAGCTTTATGAGATTAGAAAAAATAGTTATCAAACTCCTAATGATTTATATGTCGTAGGAGGGATGGGGCATGCTTCATCTATTGCTTATGGAATCAATCAAAATTTAAATGAAAATAAAGTAGTTTGTTTAGATGGTGATGGATCTTTGTTGATGCACATGGGATCACTTGGAATAATTGGTCAAAGCAACATGAAAAATTTTATCCATGTAATATTTAACAATTCTTCTCACGAATCTGTTGGTGGACAACCAAATATTTATGATCAAATTGATAGTAACGGATTAGCTAAATCATTGGGTTATAAAAGTGTATTAATCGTAAAAAATTATGAAGAATTTGATCATATTAATATTGAAAATTTTGATGGCCCAACATTCATCGAGGTTAAAGTACAAAACAGCTCAGATAAAAATCTTTTAAGACCAGATAAAACGCCAGAGGAAAATAAGAGAAATTTTATGGAAAAAATTAACAATGACTCAACAAATTATTAAATCTGATTTTATAGATCACTTTATAGGCTTAAATAACTCGTATATAAAGTTCAATACAATTATTTTTACTTCAAGTGGTAATTTAAAAAGAGGTTACGAATCTGAATTTGTAAAAATACTTAATAATAATTCGATTAATGAAGTTGAAATCTTTACGGTTGATAAATACCCAGATTTAAATTTAGTAACTGAAGTCTTAAATAAAAAAAAGAATAAGACATTATTAAATAGTCTTGTTTTATCAATCGGTGGAGGAAGTGCTATGGATATTGCAAAACTGTACTCATCTTGTATGACTGAAAGCACAAAAACGATAACAGATATTTCTGAAATTAAAAAAGATAATGAAAACCAAGTTTTAAGTATTGCAATACCCACTACTTCAGGAAGCGGTGCAGAAAGTACTAAATTTACAACAATATGGGATGAAAAAAATAAACAAAAATTATCTTATGAAGATGAATCCATGTTGCCAGATTTTGTCTATTTAAATCCTAAATTTTTAGTTTCACTTCCTAAAAGCTTAACTCTTTCAACATGCTTAGATGCCCTTTGTCATTCATTGGATAGTTTATGGAATAAAAATAAGACACCTGAGTCAATTCAACTTTCTATTGAAGCCTTAGAAATTATTAATAAGTATCTCCCATTAGTTTTAAAAGATTTAGCAAATTTAGATATTCGAGAAAAACTTTTAGAGGCTTCTAACTTGTCAGGACAAGCAATAAATATATCTAGAACTTCTTTGAATCATTCAATTTCGTACCCTCTAACAAGCCTTTATAAAATACCCCATGGTATTGCATGCGCATTTTCAGTAGTAAGCATTATCAAAAAATTTTATAAGAAAATAAACAAAATGCCGGGTGGTAATCTGATTATCGAATCTGGAAATACATTAAAAACTTTAAATTTAAATGAGGATTTTGAAAATTTATTTGTACAAAGCTTCGATTCAACAGACATTGCTAAGATTGTTCTGATGAACAGTAGAGTTTCAAATTTTGAATTTGAAATTAGTTCTAATGATTTAAATGAAATCATTCAAAATTCTTACAATCTATATTCAAGCAATTAAAAGATATCAGTATTAATGTATAGTTATGATTCCATTTAGTGAAAATTTAAACTATTTAGATCCAGGAACAGGTTCTTATTTGTTTCAAGCACTTTTAGCGGCAGGAATTACTGTTGGAATCTACTTTAAAAATTTAAAATTTTTCATACTTTCTATTCTTAAAAAAGTCAGAAAAAGTTCTAAAGATTAGCTTTAATTTTCAATTACTTTTAACCATTGATTAAGAATTTCTTTTTCATTCAATTCTTTTTTAAGAAAATTCCTACCATTAGCGATATATTTTTTTCTTGACTCAACATCTAGTTCTAAAAACTTTGTCATACTTTTAGCTATTTCATTTGATGTAAATCCCTCAATTAATATCCCTCTTTCTTTATTGATGAGCCACTCAACATCACCAACGTTTGTTGATATGGGAATTACTCCGGCATTAAAAGCTTCGATTATTACATTTGGAAATGCTTCATGTGTAGAACCGAGCATTAGTGCATCATAATTATTGAGATTGTTTGAGATGTCTACATCAACTCCTTTTAATGACACTTTGTCTTCAAGTGAATGCTGTTCAATAATTTCTTGAATTTTTGGAAAGTCTGGTCCTTTTCCATAAATATCTAAAGTAGCATCTAATGCCTCTAGCTTTATAAATCCTAAAAGTATATTTTGCACATTTTTAAGCTCATCAAGTCTTCCAATATACACGAATTTATTTTCAAAAATATTTTTATCTTGTTTGAGATTAAGAGGAAAGTTAAATATAACCTCTTGACTTAGATTTTTAAAATTAAATTTGTTAGATCCAGATATTGAGTTAAAAACAACGGTTGTATTGTTATCTAATATGAAATTTCGAAATATAAGTGTTCTTAAATTACTAGTGTTTGAATCTCGCTTACTGAGCCTATCTGATCTAAAAGATGCAATATGTACGTTTTTATGAATGCTAAAAATCTTTACAATTTTACCAACAAAGTTTGAATGGAATAAAAAAGTTACAGTTTTTGAAATTTTATATTTATTTACAAGTTTTATCAGCCGCATTATGCCCAAAATAAAGTAAAACATTTTGTAATATACATTTTTTGCTTTTGCCAATTTAAAATTTTTTACAACTATGCTCGAATTTAATGTTTCCGAAAGTATTCCAGTATCTTTCAATGAAACAAAAAAAACTCTATATCCATTATCAGATAGTTTGTTGGAAAGCCAAACAGCTTGTTTTTCTGAACCCCCCATGTTTAATGAAGTGCATATAACTAATACTGATTTATCCATTTTTTACAAAATATCCAATTGTTAAACCACTATTAAATTTTTTTAATGTTTTTTTATAAAACAAATTTTCTTCTAACTCTTTTATAGTATCTCTAAAATTACCTACAGTACCATCTAGTTCAATGCCTATTAAATAAACATGTTTATTGTTTAGGTCACTAAAAAGACTGCTCTTTAGATATTTTATGGGGACGGAAGAATAATTCTGAAAAAGATTTTTGTCATAAGAGACATACAAATTTGTAATATTTGGCAATGTCTTCAAACATTTGTTCAGGTCCTCGACTGTAATGTTATTAACTAAATTTTTTGAATAATAGAGAATTGATGAATATTGTTCTTTCTCTACAATAATAAGTGTCTCCTGATTGTTATACTCCTCTTTAACTATCTCAATTAATGGAACAACATTCTCATCTTTATAAAAAACATTTGAATTTAGATAACCATTTAAAATATAAAGCACAGATATCAAAACAAATAAAAAGTTGTAATTTAATTTTGTTTTGACAGATAACCAGTGTAAGAACGCTGCAATCAAATAAACAAAATAAGGCAAAAAGACTATATCAGTTCTACCAGCGCCCAATGGATATAACCTTAACGCTGAAATCAAAAATAAAATAATAATGCCAATAAAGGCGTATAGTGTCAATTTGTCTTTCGTGATAAAAGGCATTATCAAAGAAACAAAAAAAAGAAAAAGAGCTAGAAATAACAGATTCTCAATAAATAAGCTTTTTACAAATAGACTAATTAAAAAATAAATATTTTTTAAAAACAGGTTCAGTGAAGATGTATTTGTTGAAAGAAAAAAACTATCCCAATAGCCACCTGAGGACACTCTTTGAAGCTTATCTATAAACATTGTAGAAAAAGGTAATAGCAGGAATAGCGGAATAGCTATCTGTTTAAATCTTAATTTCTTGTCATGTAAAAGAATGAAAATAATTGTCATTGCGAATGGAAGAATATTTACAAAAGAGATTAAAACTAAAACTGAAGAAAATAGTATATACCTTGAATATTGACCTTTTTTAATTTTATTATTTAAATAAAGCTGTACAAAACGGAATGAATATAAACATGCAAACAGCTCAAATATATACTGTTTTAGAGATATAGAATATGTCAAAATAACCGGAGAAAATAAAATTATCACTAAACCTAAGATTGAAATATGTATTGGATACGATTTATCAAGAATTTTAAACATTAAAAAATATGACAAAATGGTTGTTAAAACAATAAAAAATGAAATTACATATTCTGGACTTACAAAAATTTTTGACGCAATCCAAGTAATTAAAGCTAAAAGCGGATGATTATCTCCACTGTAACGAATAGCACATAATATATCGTCATAGAAGACTACTCTAAGCTCAGAAACATCGTCTTGCTGATAATTAGCTGGAAACAATTGATTGAAAACTCGAGATATGTAGACAGAAAATATAATAAAAGATACTAAAACTTGGTTTTTATTTATATTTATTTTATCTGATATCACTTAAAACATTATATTCTCAAAAGCTAAGCTAATGTTATGTAAAGAGAATAATCTTTAGGAAAATTTATGATGTTATTTACTGAAATTTCAAAACCAATAGAAAAAAAACTCAAAAAAATTGGTTTGGAACAAAAAATAGAGGTGAAATTCTCAGGTTTTAATAAAGATTACGACGTTCAAATAAATAACTTAGTTGGTGTCAGAAAATTAGAAAATTATGATTTAATTGTTGCTGAAGTTACAAAATTACTAAAAAGCAATAAAAATATAGAAACATATGAAATTTCAGAAACTGGTTTTGTGAATATAAGACTTCACGAATCTTATATAAAAATTCTTTTAGATAATCAATTAAAATATTTTCAATCAAAAATTAAGAAAAATAAAAAAAAGGTGATGTTTGACTTTGGCGGAGCCAATATAGGAAAATCTTTACATGTAGGCCATATTAGAACTTTAAATATTGGAAGATCTCTAAAAAATATTTATGATTTTGCAGGATTCGAAACAATAAGCGATATTCATTATGGGGACTGGGGAATGCCTATTGCTCAAATAATAGCTTTCATTGAAAAGGAAAGCCTTGACTTTAAAACTATAAAACACGATGATCTTGAGAAGATTTATCCATTAGCGGCAAAACTGTCAAAAGAAGATAAAGGATTCTATAAGACTGCGTTAAATATTTCAAGAGAATTAAATTTAAGAAATGAAACAAGAATTAATCAATGGAAAATAATTTACGATGTATCTACAAAAAATATTATTTCGATACTGGATGATTTAGATTTTTATTTTGATAATTATCTAGGTGAAAGTGATGTAATTTCACTTTTGCCAGATTTCATTGAATATATTAAAAAAGATAATCTAGCAATATTGGATGATGACGCATTAATTGCAAACGATGGACAAGACCCACCAGCATTGATAACAAAATCTGATGGTTCGTATATGTACTTAACAACAGATATTGGAACAATTTTATATAGAGAAAAAATGTTCAAAGCAGATAAGTATATTTATGTTGTCGATGAAAGACAAAAAAATCACTTTAACCAACTTTTTAAGCTTGTAGAATTTTTTGATTTATCAAAATCTGAATTTCTTCACATTGGATTTGGAACAGTAAATGACAAAAATGGCAAACCATTAAAAACTAGGGACGGAGAAAATTATAAATTGTTACAACTCTTTAATGACATTCAAATGAAGCTTAATGAAAATAATTCTGATGAAAAAACTGTCAAAAAATTATCAAAGAGTGTATTAACTTATTCAGACTTAGTAACAAAAAGAACTGGCAATTATGTATTTGATTTAGAGAAATTTACTAACATATCTGGAAAATCTGCCATATTTATTCAATATTCTCAAGTTAGAGCAAAAAAGCTACTAGAACAAAGTAATATCAATTATCAGTTTTTATCATTCACAGGAACAGAAAGAGAACTTCTTATTGAAATTATAAAATTTAAATACTATTTCAATTTATCACTTAATTTAAACGAACCTCATCATTTAGCAGAATACGCTTATAGTTTATGTCAAGAATTTAATAGGTTTTATACAAACAACAAAATATTTGATGAAAATATCAATGATTCATTAAAATCTCATAGATTATTTGTTGTAAGCATGTTCTATGAAACAATAATTAAGACTTTTCAATGTTTGGGTTTGGAACCTGTAGATAATATGTAAAAAGTTTATATTAAATAAAAAATTGGGAAGCTAAAATCCAAGCCAATAAAAGAACACTAAAACTAAATCTACTAAGATTTGTAAATTTTCTCTCAAGATTGTTTAAAACAAAAATTAATATAGGTATCACAATAAATCCAGAGAATGATATTGCCCTAGTTAGAGATATCACTTCTTGTAAAATTATTGTATCGCTTGGCAACAATATTTGAAAAAAAACTAAAAAAAACAATGAAGTAAGAATCGCAAAGGTAATGTTTGCTATCAAATCAGCAAAAGAGCTGTTTAAAAATTTAAAAGAATTAAAAAATTCAATTGGTAAAAATAGTAAAAATAATGCTACAAAGAAAATTAATAAACTCCAAAATAAACTTTGACCAGACCAAGTGGTAATTGATCGTTCTGAAAAATTAGTAGACTCTAAGAATAAGTACACAGATAAACCAAGCAAACAAGTGCCTAAAGTAAAAAAATATAAACTTAAAGTTGTTTTAAGTTGCTTAAAATTTAAGCTTAAAAAAGATTGATTAATCATACAGAAAACATTATAAACTCTTTTTTCTATTAAAATATTATGTAATGTTTGAATTTATTGATACACCAAATCCAAATGCAAAAAAAATAATGTTGAATCACAACTTTGATATAGCAATTTATTTAAATGAAGAATTAATCAAAGATGATAGTTTGATTAATTTATTTAATCATCCTGGTATAGAAAATATATTTAGCGGACCCGATTTTCTTACATTAACAAAAAAACCAAAAGCTTCATGGGATAACATTATTAAAGATTTAGATACTTAGACTTGATATTATATAGTTATGGAAAATTTTAATTCAGACCCAAAACCCGGAAGATTGATTCTTCCTTTGGTATTAATTGGAATGATTGCCACTACTTATACTTTTATAAACAGAGTTGTTGAAAATAACGACTTAGATTTACAAACTGAAGTTCAAGATGTACAGGAAGAAACAAATGAAGAGGTTATTCAAGAAGAAACAACAACTTCAACAACAACAACTACACTTCCTGAAAACTATGTTTCATACTTAGAAGAAATAAATGGTGAGAGAATTGTTGCAATAAATTTAGCTCAAGAGGTACTTGAAGCAAATGATAATTGGGATAATAAAACGGTTACCTACCAAGAAGCAAAGCAAGAGTTTGATGATTTTATAACTAAATGGGAAGAGTTTGTTGATATATTATCAAATCCAGGTCCACCCAATGAGTTTGCAAATTTAGTGACTAGCCATGAAGAAATAAAAACACTGGTCAATTTAGTTTACCAAGATACTATCGAGATCAAGGCAGGATTAGAATCATCAGATACAGGAGAAAGAAGAGCTGCAGCTCTTGATTCTTTTAATTCGAATTTAGATCAACTAACAGATAAAATTTCTGAAGTTGTTGCTGCAGCCTCTAGCTAGAAACTGCTGAACAAACAGTATCAATCATCAACATAGCAATTACGTAAGGATCGCCATTTGCATTTGGTCTTCTATC
>CEWG01129170.1_pt1 | contig 17748 bp, 17 predicted proteins | sample 361411 | NCBI WGS metagenome assembly CEWG01 (sample SAMEA2622173, study PRJEB7988) | marine metagenome | biome: marine biome (ENVO:00000447); feature: surface water layer (ENVO:00002042); material: "saline water (ENVO:00002010), including plankton (ENVO:xxxxxxxx)" | depth 5 m | reverse complement strand
ATAGATGGTGTTGTAAGAGATTTTATAACAAAATTTGAATTAGTGTATGATAAATATTATCCTGTTATTGATGAAGAAACAGGTGAGAATAAAGAAATAGAAAGGGATATAAAAGATTTAAATTTATTGAGTCATTTTGAATTTACTGGTGGTACAAAAGACTTAAACAAATTTATGTATGTTGATGCATCATTAGAAATATTTGGACATGCGGGTGAAGTAAAATTAAATTCTGTGGAACACTTAAACCAATTACATAATATGATAGAGGATATGGGCCATACCCCAATTATTATTAGTAAAGAGTTAAATAATAGTAAACCGGCAACATTATTCTTTTTATCTAAATTATCTTGTAAAGTAAATACCATTAAATTTGTAAGAGACTACAAAGATAAATGGGAACATGTTGATGTATTAATAACTGCGTCTCCTGATACATTATTAACAAAACCATCAGAAAAAGTATCAATTAAAGTTATCAATACGTACAATAAAAATTGTAACTCAGATTATACAATAGTTGATTTAAAAGAATTATTAGAAGATAAAAGTATGTTAGAAAAAATTTTAAGTACTGAAACAATTGAATATGAAGATATATAATCAGTTTAATGTTTACTTATGACAATAATAATTTAAATTAAAAAAAAAAGATTAATATGGATGATATATTATTAAATGTGGGGGGTAAAGAATTTTATTTCGATATCGATCAATTAGCAAATCAAGTACAATATGACATTGAAACTAAGTGTGAGGACAATTCAAAAGAAACTAATGAAGATGAATCTTTAGCATCGTTAAAAATAGATGTAACTAAATACGAAATGTATAGAGATTTAATTGGTGCATTACTTAGTTATAATGATATAGTAGACGATAAAATGGGTATGATGGGATTAAATCAATTACCAATACCATTTAAACTATCATTTAACACCTTACTAATGAAAGGTATAATAAAAGAATTATAATAAATAAATTAAAAACGAAAAAATGAGTGAAAATAAAAGTACAGTAAAAGATACTATCGAAAAGATAGTTAAAAAAGATTTCGGTATCTACTTCTTTACTTTAGATACTAAAGGTAATCCCACTGCAGGTGTGGCAACCATTTATGAACATGTTAAAATATTAAGAGAATTAGGTTTTAATGCTCAAATATTACATGATAAAAATGATTACAAATTAAGAGGTGATGAAGAAGGTATGGGTATTGCTGAATGGTTGGGTGAAGAATATGCAGAATTACCACACATATCCATTGAATCTCAAACACTTAAAGTGGGACCACAAGATTTTGTAATAATTCCTGAAGCATTTGCTAGTATTATGAAACAAACAGTAAATTTTCCTTGTAAAAGAATAGTATTCTTACAATCTTACGAATACATTTTCGAAATGTTAGAGATTGGTGAAAATTGGAGTGCCTTTGGTATTAATGAAGTAATAACCACTAATGAAAATTTAAAAAAGTATGCCGAGTCAATTTTTAGAAACTTAGTTACAGAAGTAATTCCTATTGGTATCCCTAATTATTTTAAAAATAGTGATAAACCTAAAATACCTACAATTGCTATTTCTGCTAGAGATAAAAGAGAAATTTTGAAAATTGTAAAAGTATTTTTCCAAAAATACCCTCACTATCGTTTTATAACTTTTAGAGATATGTCAGGTTTACCTAGAAAAGAATTTGCAAAAACTTTATCTGAATCATTTTTAGGTGTTTGGGTAGATGAATTATCAAGTTTTGGTACATTTCCACTAGAAGCTATTAAGTCAAAAACACCAGTTATTGGTAAAATTCCTAGAATGATACCTGAATGGATGGGTGAAACAGATGAAAATGGATCACTTAAGTTAATAGATAATGGTGTTTGGGTTACTAATTTAAATGCTATACCAGACATGATATCCACTATGGTTGGTTTATATTTAGAGGATGCGTTACCTCAGAACGTATTAAGTAAGATGGAAGAGTATGAAAATAAATATAGTGAAGAAGAAACTAGACAACACATTAAAGAGGTATATAATAGAATTTTTAGTAGAAGACTAACAGAATTAGGTGTAGTAGATGCTAAAGAGACTGAAAATAACAAAAAAGAAGAAATTACAACAAAATAAAAAATAGTTATGAAAACAGATATTAGTTTAATTATTCCAATTCACAAGTTAGATGATAGTGTAAGTGAATATTTTGAAAAAGCAATTAAAAGTGTTAATGAACAAAAAACACTTCCGGATGAGGTTTTAATCGTACATGCAAAAAATAAAAAATTAAAAGACTTTTTAAATTCCTTTGAATACGGTGATATATCCTCAATTACAAAAGTTGTGGAAAATAAAAGTGGTGATTACGACTTTCAGTCACAAATAAATTACGGTGTAGAACAATCTACATCTAAATACTTCTCATTTTTAGAATACGATGATTCATTATCCCCTATATGGTTTGATAATGTAGTTAAGTATAGAGATGCATATCCTGAAGTAGATGTATTTTTACCTATAATTTTTGAATGTAACGAAAATGGTGAATTTATTTCTTTTACTAATGAAAATGTTTGGGTGCAAAATGTATCAGAAAGTATGGGACTATTAGATCATGAGACGTTACAAAAAATACAAAATTTTAATTTTGATGGTATGGTAGTTAATAAAGAATTATTTAAAGAACATGGTGGGTTAAAAAAACATATGAAATTAACTTTTACTTATGAATTTTTATTACGATTAAGTTACTTAGATGTACAAATAATGGTGATACCTAAATTAGGTTATAAACATATTAATAATCGTGCTGGATCATTGTTTGACGAATATAAAAACAATATTAATGTATTAGAAAGTAAATTTTGGGTTAATAAAGCAAAAAAAGAATATTTTTTCACCGAAGACAGAGAAATAACATATGATGTAGAAACAACTTAAATGTCTGAAGAATCTAAAAAGAGAGGTAGGAAAAGAACCACTAATTTATATTTCGGACCAGAAGAAGAAAAAGCGGTTGTAGAATTTTTAACTTGTGAAGATGATCATAAACGTAATCGTATATATAATAATAGTTTACGTGCACCTTTAAATAAAATGATAGAGTCTATAATAAGAAGATATAAACTTTATAGGAAAGATATGGAGTTCGAAGATCTTCATGCCGATACCTTATCATTTTTAGCAATGAAAATGAATAAGTTTGAACCTGAACAAGGTAAAAAAGCCTATTCATATTTTGGTACTATTTGTAAAAATTACCTATTAGGTCAATTACTTAAGTCTGATAAAAGAATGAAAACAGACTTAGCATATGATGATGTTTATAAGACTGTAGAAGAAATGGATGACTATCAATATACATTAGAAGAAAGAGATAAAACCCCATTAGATGAATTTATTAGAGAAATATCAGCAAATATTAAAGCTGAAATTGAACACGGTAAATTAAATGAAAATGAATTAGCCGTTGGTAATTCTCTAATGCAAGTTTTAGATAACTGGGAAACTATTTTTGAACAAGTAGAAAGTGGTAATAAGTATAATAAAAATTTAATACTAGCTTATATTAGAGAATTATCAGGTTTAACTACTAAAGACATACGTGTAGCTATGAGAAGATTTAAAAAGATTTACTCTGCATTAAAAGGATTCAAAATAGAAAAGGGATTATTATAATTTTAATTTTCCAGTATTTATATAAAAACATATCTTATGGGAAGACCAAAGAAAACTAAAATAAATTTAGATAAGGGTAGTTTACAAGAATTTATGCAAGAAATTTATAACGACTGTGTGAATGTTATGAATAGTGCTCGCAAAGAACTTAATGAGCGTAAAAATAGAGCGGAGATTGAGGATATTAATGATGAATCTATGATTGGTAAAGTAAATAATGATACACTAAAAATAATAGAGGGTACTATAGATAGAAAGTTAGCATTAGCCAAATTACAAAGTCAAATTGTTGACACTGATAATAAAGAAGACAATAAAATTAACAATGATAGTTCTTTAAGTGAAGATGATAAAAGTTTATTAAGGGATTTATTTAACGAACAAAAAGAAAAAAATAATACCGATTACGAATTAGATTAATCAATGGGAGAAGGAAAAAGAGATAGACTAAATAAAATTTGTGATAATATTGAAACGTTAAAAGAACAACTGAATATTAAACAAAAAATTATAGATGAGATAAAAAGATTGAAGTCTCAATGTAATGGTGCACCACAATTTTCTATAGATGCTTCTTTACCTTCTTTAAATGTAAATTTCGCAATATTTTATTTTATAAAAGATATTTTAGCAGTTGCCGGTGATTTAAAAGTAGATGAAATAAAAACAAAAATAATTAATTGGTTGGTGTCAGTAATTGATCCTTTATCAAATAGATTAAACAATATTTTTAAACAAGGTTTAAAAAGTTGTTATACATGTAAATGCCAACCTAATATTGGACCTTGGATGTTTAAAAATAATCCAGATACTGGACAATCAGGAAATGGTTTTAACATTAAAGTTGAGGATATAGATGAAAGATGTATACTTAAAATAAATCCTAATAGTGAAATAGGTGCAACAAAATATGATGATGGGTTTAATAGATTTTTATGGGATGTAATACAACAAACTCCAGCAACAATACCGTGGGTTAATCCTAATAATGGTAGAACTATTGCACATTTTACTTTTTTAGAAAATTCATCTACGGCATTTACTGTCGGTTCAACAAATAATCCACAAACTACTAATCCAGAACCTAATGTTATTAATGTTAAAATAGATGATTACTATCAAAATAAAACATTAACAGATTTTACTATGGAGTATTTAGATAGTATTTTACCACTTTTTGATGTACAAACTGTTTTTACTACCGCATTAGATGGAGTTTTTGGTGTATCTATTAGTGAGTTAAGGAAAAGAAGTCAAATTAGTGATAGATGTATTGAAAAAGAAATGGAGGCTGATGCCTATATTGAACAAATTTTAGAGTTTGGTTTAGAAGATGAAACAGAAACTGTTTTAGACGATTCTTTATTTGAGTTCAGTGAGAGAAGAATTACTAATATAAGACAGACTATAGAAGATAAGAAAAAAGGTGAAATGGTTTTTACTGATTGTTGTAATAAAAAAACTGCATCGATAAATTCTCAAACATTGGTTGATATTAATAACCAAATGTCACAAGCAGTTAATGATGGAGAAAAAGTAGAAATATTAGAAAAGGGAATGACTGATATTATTAATCAAACAACTAATAACGTAGACCCAATTGATTCACCTAAAGCAAGTTTAGAATTTTTAATTAGATTATTAAGTAATATGACTAAAGAAATATTTAAGTTGACTAATTCACCTAAAAATAAAATGTTAACCCAAATGATGGAATATTTTACTAACGGTGAGACAAAAGGTGTTTTAAAAAGTTATTATAAATCTAGTTCTTGTACATGGAAAGACATATTAAAAGAATTACTTAAAAAACTAATATATGAATTATTATTGCCATGGTTAATAAAAAATCTAAAACCGATAATTATCTGTGTAATAACTAAATTATTAAAAGAAAAAATAAAGAATACTCAATTATCTATGACATCTTTAGTTCCAGGATTTGGTTTATTACCTCCAGAAGCTCAATTAAAAATACTTAAAGCAATAAGTGGTATATCTAATGGTTTAAGTAAAGCCAATAATGTTGCGGGTAACTTTACAAATAAATTAAATCTAGGTTCAGTTAAGGACGCATTAGGTTTAAAGGGAGAGGGGTTAGGAAAATTCTGTTAATTATGAGTATAACATCATTAAATACAATAGCTAAGTTTTTAAAAGGTTTAATGTCACCACCAACGCCATTACCACCAATAACTAAATTACAGATTTCATTGGGTATGCCATTAAGACCTGGTTTAAGTGCACAAAAAATATGGTCTAGAATTGCTTCACAAAAAGGAGACGCTGGTTTACCTCAAGTACCTTCGGAAGAAGATTTAGCAATGGAAATGATAAGAATAGAGGCAATAGTTGATGCTCTATTAACAGATGCTAAAATAGAAGTAGTAATACCTGAAGGACAAATTAAAGTAACCGTATATAGTATTTCTCCGGCAGGACCAACACCCATTGGGTTTGGAATTAATGATCAACCAGTAATTGGTCAAGCAAAAGGTGCAGGTATAATTAGATAAATGGAAAAAGAAAAAGAAATAATAAAGTGGAATAATATGTCTAATGCTTCTATTAAACATGAATTAGAAAGTATAAAAGAATATCACTTATCACTAAAAACACAAATATCTAAATTGTTAGATAAAATAGATGAATTAGAAAAAGAATACTTCTTAGGTAATAACATATTAGAAAAAAGAAAAAAAGGAATTGATTAATGTCTACTGCAAATGCTACATATGAAAAGTTAAACAGAGAAACAATACCATTTATTAGGGTAGGTGAAGTTGTAGATGTTTATGATCCTAAAAAAACTGGTAGAATTAAAGTTCGAATTGAGGGTATTGATAAAGGTGATGTTACAGTTAATTCTTTACCGTATTGTGTTCCTTTAACTCCTCGTTTTTTAAATGTAATGCCTAAATTAGGTGAATTAGTTTTAGTATTTCAGTATGAACATAAGAAAGGTATTAAATATACTGAATTTACAAGTCAAAGGTTTTGGATGGGTCCTTTAATATCCCAATCTAATAAATTGAATTTTGATCCTATTATAGATGCTAGGTCAGTAATGACTGGTGGTAAATTTAAAATTCCTGATATAACTTTAAGTAATACAACTGGTGTTTATCCGAATGATGAAGATATTGCGTTACAAAGTAGAGGTAATACTGATGTAATATTAAAAGAAGGGCAGATATGGTTAAGAGCAGGTAAATATAAAGATACTGAAGAAAAAAATCAATTCAACGATAAAGATTTAGGTTACATTCAAGTAAAGTATGGTGGTAATGAATTAGTAAGAACATTAAAAGATAAAGTTATTAGTAGTTATGTTTATGATAAAGCAGAAACACTAATTGATGTTCAAATAGACACATTAAATGTTGATAATGAAGTTTTAGCAGGTAATTTAACACCTAATGAGTATAGTCAAAGTACTAAAAATGTAGTTAGAATAAATGTTAGTAAAATAAAAAACAAGTCTACTGTTTTTGAACAAGATTTTTTAAATCCAGGATTTACTACTAGAGATGAAGCAATTATTGCGGCAACCACTGCAGTTAAACCTTTTATTAGTGGTAAATGGAAGTTAAAATCTAACTCAGATGAAATATTAAAAGAATTTGGTGGTGATTTAGCAGTAAAAACTGGTGTTGCGTTTTTTAAAGGTAATAAAAAAGAGGTTAAAAAAACAATAAAAGTTGTAAAATCAGAAGTTAATAAAGGTAAGGGTGGTAGTGTAATTAATGTGGTAGGTAATAAAATTAATTTAATTAGTCACGATGGGCCTCATACTTTTAATTTAACAAATCCTGAAGAACTAATTTCTACTGAAGAACAAAATAAAATAAATAATGACGCACACCCTTTAGTATATGGAGATATATTAGTAGAATTTTTAGAATTAGTTAAATCATATGTTGCAGGACACATTCATAATTATCATGGAATGCCGGCAACAGAATTACCAAATAAAATAAATGTTCTAAATTTTAACTTAGATAGGATATTAAATAAAAACATTAACAGTAATTAAGATATTTATTAATAAAAAGAAATGGTAATAAGAACTTACATAGATAAAAACAACACTATAATTAAAAATAGTGACGTTAATACGGGTAGAAATCCTATAGTAGAATTATTTTATGGTGGAAAAACTGGAGAAACTGATTTTACTAGACATTTATTATACTTTGATGTTGAAGATTTACAAAATAGATATAATAATGGAGAATTAGGGGATTTATCTAAAGTTACTCATACTCTAAGAATGTGTAACAGTTCTTTTTTTGATAGTAATCTTCAAGCACAAAAAGTATTAGATGATAAACAACGAACATCTTCTTTTGAATTAATGTTATTTAGAGTTAATCAAGATTGGGATGAAGGTACAGGTTATGATTACCAAAGATATATGAAATTAGAGGACGACAATGACATTACATTTGTACAAAGTGCTAGTAATTGGTTTTTGGCAGATACATTGAATCCTTGGTCTAGTGAGGGAGTCTATTCTGCAGAAACTTATTGTGATTTTAATGGAGATAGTGGATCAACTTGTGAAGGTTTGACAGGTCATACAACAGTAACACCTTCAGTAACAGGAATTACAGTTACAACACAACATTTTGATAAAGGTAATGAAAATATTGAAATGGATATGACTGAAGAAGTTAATAGTTTAATTACTGGTGGAACAACTAATTATGGTTACGGAATTGCCTTTGTCCCACCATTAGAAGAAACTATTATAGTTCCTGCACAATATGTAGGTTTTTTTAGTAGACATACACAGACATACTACCAACCATTTTTAGATACTGATTATAATAACCCAATTAAGGATGATAGAAAAAATTTCTATAAAAATAAAAATAATAAAATATACCTTTATAGTAACGTAGGTGGAGAACCTAAAAATTTAGATAGTAATCCTAGTGTTACCATATATGATAATGAGGGCACTATATTTTCTTCTATTACAGAAACAGTACAAGTCTCAACTGGAATTTATTACGCAGAAGTATTCGTACCAAATACTGTTGAAAGTGGTGTATTATACTTCGATGAATGGAGTGATTTAACAGTAGATGGTATAAATATTGAAAATGTTGAATTATCATTTGAAATTAAACCAGAAAGTGAATACTATCAAATAGGTAATAATGATTCTCTTCCTGTAGATTATGCAATGTCATTAAGTGGTGTTAAAAGAGATGAAAGAATCAAAAGAGGTGATGTAAGAAAAATTTTAGTATCTGCGAGGTTACCTTTTACAGTTGACGAAAGTAAAACTATTGATAATTTAGAATATAGAGTTTGGGTTACTGAAGGAAACACACAAGTAAATGTAATTGATTGGAGGGATGTTAATATGGCATATCTATCTAATTATTTCTTATTGGATACTTCTTGGATGATACCTAATGAATATTATATAGACATTAAATTAACGTCAAATCAAGAAGTTAAACAGTATACTAATGTAATGAACTTTAATATTGTCAATCAAGTAGACAAATTACACTGATTTTAGTCGATTTTAGGGGATTTTTAACAGTCTTATATGTAATATACATATAAGACAGGATTTATGTCATTTAGTCGTCTTTTACACCTTTACCATAAATAAACGTCATTCCATTAAGTGTAGAACGTAATTTTTCTATTAACATATCTATAAATTCAATAACACTTTCCTTAGATAAAACTTCAGGTAATTTTATGTCCTCAGTCCATATTATACCCTCATCTTTATACTCATGTCCGAATTTATATTCACATTTACCTTGAAGATAATTTTGAGATTTTTCATCTTCATCTTTATAATAATCTAATCGTATTGATGCAGTTATACCCATATTACGCATAGTATCCCAACTAGTAGCCTCTATATCCTTTGGTTCTATAATATTTTCTTCAGTAGGTTGAATATATAACATCACACCATTATAAGTAGACCAAACCAGAGGTCTTACAGATAATTTTACTTCATTTGCTTCTTTTCTAGATTCCTCCAATTCCTTATAACTTCTTGGTGGGAAACTTTGATATATTATACCAGGAAGTACCTCATTTTCATTTTGAGTTTTAACGTTATATTCTACAGGTTTTGTTAGATAAAAATTATTATCTTCATTTTTCTTTGATTCAATGTAGTCATCTAATATATCTCTAAATGCGTGATTCATAAATAAATCACTTCTATTATTTTTTTTCCTAAGACTTTCGAACTCCTTAAACAATTTTTCACCATTCCAAAAATACGTAGATGCCAAATCGTGTGCAATATCATAAGGTATTTCAAAAAATTCTATTAAGAATGCTGCTGCAGCCCACTTATCAAAATTCCACGATTTTTCAATCTTACCTGATGCCATACCAAATTTCTGATGAAGAACAGATAATAACTTTTTTTCTTGTGGTGTAAACTCATCAATAGTGTCAATTAAAAGTGATTCTAATAATACGTGCTTTTTCTTAATAATCATAGTATGCTAATATAATAATAAATATCTTATAAAACAAAAAAAAAGGGTAGAAAATAAATTCCACCCTTTTTAGTATTAAGTTGTATTATTAAGATTATCTTAATAAGTTAACATCAAATGTTACAACTCCATCAATTGTCAACGTTGCGTAGAAACGGTTATTAACCATTTTCTTAGCGTATCTAGTCATGATACCCTTAGTTGGTGCAAAGTTGAATGGGTTTTGTAACGTAGGAGTCAATTGTAATGGTACGTAAGGTGCATAAATGTACCCAGTGTCCAATAATGACTTTCCTTTGTGTCCAACAATGATTGAGTTAGCTGGTGCGTAAGGATCTCTATATACAGTGTATCTTCCTCCTAATGAACCAATCTTCTCAATACCCATATTGTACTGATCTTGCTCTGGTGCTGCGTTAGATACGTGGAAGTATTCTAAATCATCAAATATCGCAGAAGCTTCAGAAGAAACTACGATAAAGTTAGCACCACCTCTTAGAGTTGATTTATGAATTTGTGCAGATAATTGGTTAATTCTAGTGATTAACGTCTGATTCCACTCTTTCTGAGTGTATGCGTTAAATCCACCACCATTATTAGCTCTTTTCCATCCGTTGTAATCCCATCTTAATGTCCAAGCTGCACCAGATCTTAAATCTCTAAGGATTTCCCTGTCGATTTCAGCTGCTACTTGCTCAGATAATAAAGCCGTTAATTCAGCTTCAGCATCAATGTTATGGAATGCACTAACGTCTTGTGCTAATTCTGGAGACCAAGTTGCTCTTAATTTTCTTTCAGTTACCGAAACAACTACTTCATCAAGTTCGAAAGAAACTTCTCCCATTTCAGTTGCAAATTCTAAAGTTGCATATTGCATCCAAGATGCAGTAATTGTAGGATTAGTTCCTGTTACTGCTCCGATATAACCATCGAATGTACCTGCATTACAACTAACACACGCTGGGTGAGATAAGTCTGCAGTTAACATTAAACATCCTTGTGGATCACAGATATCATCATAATTAACGATACCTTTACCGTATACTTGTGCAGTTAAGTTAAATGGAATTGAATCACCAGCAGTGATAATAACTTCACCATCACCGTCTACGATATCAACATCAGCAACAATTCTTAATGAAGATAAGAAAGATTCTGTATCCATTTCGTTTCCGTCAGGTCCAGTTAATCTTCCAGCTCCAGCAGATGTAAATCCTGATACACACATTGTAAGATTTCTAACTGATCCATCAGCAGCAGCTGGTTGATCGTCAAATGCAGTAACAACAGTTTCACCGTTTGCACTTACAATAACACCATAAGCGGTAGATTCAAAAATTGTAGCAGTACCTTTAGATGCATCAAACATACCATCATTATAGAATACATCATATAATGATTTTTGTAAGAATTCTGAAACGGCATTTCCACTACAAGAACTAAATACACATTCTGGTAAAGAACCGTTTTCAGCATTACCATTTAAAGGATTGTGATTTCTTCCAGTTGTTTTTGGTACAAAGTAGAATAATTTTCCAATTGGCATGTTCATCGCCTGTACCGATACGATATCGTTAGCCAATAATTTTGAGAATACCCTTCTTACGATAGGGAAAACTACAGTTTCGAAAGAACCAGACGATTGAGCATCTGTTGCTTCTGTCAATAAAGCTGAAGCTTGGTTTTCGTATAACTGAGCGATGTTCTCTTTTACGTGACCTTTTAAACCTTCTAAGAATCCTAAAGAATCCCATTTTCCGATGGTTTTAGATCTAATTTGCTTCAAGTGTTCAAGTCCGATATTTCCAACTTCACCTGAATTTAATAAATGTCCCATTTTTTGAGTTTTTTATTTTTTTGTTATTTTATTATTTTATGATAATTTTCTCATCAAATCTTTAATCGCAGTTATTTGTGGATCTACATAAGCAGTAGATTCATTCAAATCCGATTTAGAAGACTTAACAGTTTTATTAACTTTATTCTCTACAGATTCTGTAATTGGTGACTTAGAATCTAATTCACTTTTTACTGACTTGTAGATAGATTTTGATTCTTTGATACTTTCTGCATTATCAAATCTTTTTAAGATTTCCATCTTTTCTGATTTGGTTGTAGAATGTTCAGTGAATAATCTATTTACGTATGCTAAATTTGTGTTGAATAAAGCAACTTCGTTTAACTTATTCTTGAATACTTTAAGTGCTCCTTTATACTCTTCGTTTTTGGATTTTAACTCTTTGTATTCCTTCATAATTTTTGATTCCGATACTTTTTGTACATTTTTAGGTGTTCTTCTTTTTCTAGATTCTGATACACCACCGTAAGGACTTGCTTGATCTGACCCAGCTTTGGCACCACTATATCTTTGGTAACCAGTTGATTGGTGTCTTTTAAGTTTGTCTTCTTCGATTGCTTCTTCTTCGTCTAAATCAACGATTTCTTCGGTTTCATCCATATAGTCTCTATGACTTCTAGACTCATCGCCTTTATTTCCGCCATATTCACCTTCTTTCATATAGTCTTCACCTTCTTCCATATAGTCTTCACCTTCTTCCATATAGTCTCTGTGACTTCTAGACTCATCGCCTTTATTTCCGCCATATTCACCTTCTTCCATATAGTCTCTGTGACTTCTAGATTCGTCTCCTTTATTGCCGCCATATTTACCTTCTTCCATGTAATCTCTACGACTTTTAGATTCGTCTCCTTTATTGCCTCCATAAGGTTGTTCTTCAGAAAGTTCGATTTCGTACATTACTTCTTCGTCAATAGGATCGTGACCTTCATATTTTTTACCACATCCTGCTTCCTCATTCATACATCCTTCCTCTTCGTCAAGACTATCGTATGATTCTTCATAATGTTCGTCACCTTCTTTGATGTAGTATTCTGCACCGGTTTCGTTATCTGTTAAGTGGATTCCGTCAGCGTCTTTAACAACTTCAACTTCGTCTTCATCGCTCATTTTCTTAAATACTGCGATTACTTCTTCGTCTGATGCACCAGTTAAATCTAATTCTTCCTCATCACCCATATCTAATTCTGCAGGTAATTCAGCAACATCTAATTCAACTTCTTCACCACCGTCTCCCGCCAAAGCGTCAAGATCGACATCTAAATCCATTAATTCTGACTCTTCTGAGTCATCTCCAGCTTCTGCTGGCATTTCTTCCATTTCTTCATCGGACCCTTCCACATCGATTTCTAATTCTTCTTCGTCTTCTTGTTCATTTAGAGACGACTCAACGATGTTCTCAATTTCTTGTTTCATATGTGAAGCAAGCATTTCTTTCGTATTGGCTTTTAAGGCATCCTCTAAAGACTTCGCTTCTAACAAAGCCTCTTCGATGATTGATTTTCTTTTTGTAGCCATTGTAAATTTTTATTTTTTTTACATTTTGTTATTATAATAAAAAATGCAGCACTATAAAATGCCATTTTTTTATAAATATGCAAAAAATGATAAAAGTGTGGATTTATTGTGAAATTAATCTGACAAAAAATTATCTAAAGAATCAATTAATAAATCTTTATCTTTATTTTCTTTAGATTCGGACATTTGTTGTTCTTTGGAAGGTGATTCATTATATATCCAAGATCCTGGTGTTGATGGTGAAGTAACTACATCCCAACATATTAATTCGAAGTCATCTTGTACAATGTTTTTACCATCTTCTTTTTTTAATGAACCTACACCTCTAGATGATACACCTATCTTTAAACCTTTTCTTAAAAGGTTAGCAACTTGATCTCCTTCACATGATATAATACCTTGTGTAACAAATCCTGGTGACATAATGATTTCTAATTTACCCATTAGCACATTACCTTCCCACCATAGTTCAGTTACGTTATGAGAAATTCTACTAATAGCAACAATTGAAGAATCTGGATGGTCTGCCTCACCCATAGCCCTTTTTTCTTCAATAAGTTTCATATAGTTTTCAGATTCTTTTTTAAGTATCTTTTCAGGATATACTCTACCATTTCTATTCTCCACACCATATTTTTGCATTACTGCATAAACAACTAAAGGATCTTCGACTATTTGTCCACCTTTAGTTAGTTTATTTATTTCATTAATGAAGTGTCTATTATCTTTAGGAGAGATGTATCCCGCATCATATTCTACTAAGATACCTTTTTTATTTAACTCATTGTTTTTTAAAATTTCCATAATATAGATATACTTTACATATAAATATACCTTTATTATAAAAAACTTTAGTTTTTAGTTTTATAAAAAGAGAAATGGTTGTTAGTGTCTAAACAATCTTTTATAACATCTTTTATAATTTGTTTAGATGAATCTACAATTAATGGATTATTAACAGGTATTGATTCTTTTTGAAATAAAGTTATTTCACAAGACATAAAACTTCTTTTGGTTGGTTTTATACCTGAAGATCTCATATCAAGATCTACTATATATTTTCCTCTATGGAATTCATTTAAATTATAACTATTAATTTTGTGTTTAATATTTTTTCTTAATTTATTAATTACACCTTCATAGTTTAAATCTATATCATATTTTTTTAATTGTCCCCAAGCGGAGAGATTTATGTATATTGTTTTTGGGTTTTTATTATCCACCGTCCCAACTTTTATTTTATAATTTGGGTTTAAATCTAATTTTAATTCTTTTCCTCGTTTCATTCATAGTTAATTTCTTTTATGTTATTTTAATATAAAGATAATCATTTTTATTTATGATGTCAAACTATGCATAAAAAAACCCACTGTTTAGTGGGTTTTAATAGGTTTATTCTGTTACTGAATTTTTTAAATTATATATACTATCGATATCAGTAGGGAATGTTTCTTCATTAAAAGATGTTCTTAATAATTTATCTTTAACTTTTAAAAGTTTATCTTTTAAATCTAAATCTGAATTTTCATTTAAACGTTTATCAATAATATCTATACACTCATTTTTTAAATTAGTATAAGTTTCTTTCTTATCTTCCTCATTACCGTTTAAAATGTTTTTAATAATACTTTTTTCTTCTTCACTAATATTTTCATATTTGTTATTAAATTTATTTACTGCTAATTTAGTTAAAATTGAAGGTGGTACACCTGTAGCATCATATTCACTTTCTACTATTATTTCTTCTTTTAACATTCTTTCTTTAAAGAAATTTAAAGACTTTTGTATTTTTTCTAAACTATTAGGTGTCTTTTTAGTGTTACGTAAAATATTAAGATGTTTATATATTTCATCATTTTCATTTACTAATTCCTTATCACCTAGAATACTTTTAAGTTTATTTAATCCTTTAGATGGATTGTTATTTTTTAATAAATCTATGTTTTCTTTGATATAATCTTTAGCGTCAGATTCATTATTAAATTTTTTAGTAGTTAAGTTTTTATAAATAAGATATTCTCTTTTTAAGCTACTATCTTCTTTAAGTACTTGTATATATTTTTTAAATAATTTTTTACCTTCATTATTTTTAGTTAAAATAGATTCAGATAATATATTATTAAAAGTGTCCTTTATGTGTCCAAAATTAGTCATATTCTTTTGTTTATTTATAAATATTAAGTTTTAATAAAAAGTTTACTTTTCTTCGTTTTCAATAATACTATCTATTTCTTTTGACATTTCTTCTATCTTAGAGTTAATTGTATTAACTTCATCGTCTAAATTTTCTACATTAAAAACTTTTTCATTTTCATCTATACTTTCCATTAATCTTTTGAAGTACATATTTTGATATTTTTTAACTTTACTATTTAACACTTCTCTTTGTTTTTCTTCCATTAAAAGATTTTCTTTTTTGTCTATAGATTCGACTGCTGCACCCGCTTCAGCTGCCGCTGCTTCTCCACCTGCATCAGTAGCCGCAGCATCATCCATACCACCAGCTAAGTCTGCACCAAAGTCAGATCCACCTCCGAAGTCATCACCACCAGTGTCTCCACCCATATCACCTCCTGCTGCGTCACCTCCAGATTCTCCTTCAGCACCCATTGGATCACCATATAATGTATCAACTCTATCAAAGATACCTGTTTTCTTAATTACTGTAGACGTTTGTTCCATTTCTGCACTAGCCGCTTTTTCCATTCTTTGTTGTTCTAAGTCATTGCGTATTTCTTCTTCAGACATACCTAATATATCTCTTTTAGCTCTAGTCATAGAATAAGCACCAAACCCATTACCTGCGTCTGACACTGCGTCTTTATATAAGGTAACTTTTAATTGGGTTTGTTCTATCTTCAACATCTCTGCTTGTGTAGATGGGTTATTAAGTGTTAATGTAAAATTTTCTAATTCATCTTCTAAACCTAAAATATAAAGGTGTATGATTGCAATTTTATTTAATTCTTGTATAATTGCCTGTTGTACTCTATTAATTGTCCTAGAGAATCTAATATCTTGTAATGCTAAATTTTTACCCTCACCTGTTACTTCTTCAAAACCTAAAAATGGTTTAGGTACTCTTAATGCAGTAAATAATTTCTTTTGAAGGAATTGTATATCAGCAATTTCAGATAGGTTAGTAGCACCAGGAAGAGTATCAATAGGGCTAGGTGCATTTTGATCCCTTACAGGTACAAAATAATCTTGATCTTGTGCCATTTGATTGTAACGTGTATCTATTTGTCCTGTTTGTTGGTCAATTACAGGACTTCTTTTAAAGTTATCTGCGATTTTGTTCACATATGCTGGTACATCTTTCTCATCGATGTTACCAACAAATATTTTAAATATTCTTCTTTCAGGTGCTCTAGTTACTCTATATATTAACATAGCATCTTCGGACAAAAGTAATTGTTTCCAAATTCTTCTAGCTTTTTCTAAAATAGAAGTCCCATATGGTAATCTTCTATCATCACCTAATAATCTAAAGTGTGCCACTTGCCACGCATTAAACTCCATATCTTTTTGTCCCCACACAAATTTAACTGGATTAAATTTATCTTGTGTAGATAAGTTAGAATTTTCACCAAATCCATCATTTTCTTTTCTCGCAATTTCAATATTAGGTAATTGTTTTACACTTTGGACTCCATCTTCACTATCGATAGACAAATATAAAAAATTATCACCATATTTACATGTGTTTCTCACCCACATTGGTAAGTTAGTGTGAATATCTAGTCTATTAAAAAATAAGTCTTGTAATATTCTTCTTACTCTTTTACTTTCTGAAAATATATTAAGTATTTTACCATCACTATTAGGTGTTGTAGATTCCTCCATAAAAATATCCAACGCCGCAGCAATTTCTGGAAAGAATTCCATCCCCTCAAAATCTGCATAAGATGCCAATCTTGTTGTTTCATAATATATTGAGTGTTGGTAAATCTCATTGTCTACCTTTTTCCATTGATTCGCTAGATATGCGTCTTGTTGTTTTTGAAGTAATTCATAATCATATTCTTCTTTTGATTGAGTTTTTAACAACTCTTTATCGTTTATTGAATATCTTGATTTACTTTCCGCTTGTTTTCTTTCAGGACCAAATAAGTCACTTAACTGTTGAAATATTGTTTTTCTTGCCATTTTATTAAATATCTTTTTACTATTATAATAAATATCTAGTAAAAACTAAATATT
>CEWG01063194.1_pt1 | contig 17796 bp, 15 predicted proteins | sample 361411 | NCBI WGS metagenome assembly CEWG01 (sample SAMEA2622173, study PRJEB7988) | marine metagenome | biome: marine biome (ENVO:00000447); feature: surface water layer (ENVO:00002042); material: "saline water (ENVO:00002010), including plankton (ENVO:xxxxxxxx)" | depth 5 m | reverse complement strand
TTTAATGTTAAATCAAAATGTAAGTTTAATAATTGTATACATTTAAATGAGCCTAAATGCTATGTAAAAGAAAAAGTAAATTCTGGAGAGATTTCAAAATCTAGGTATGATAGCTATATTCAAATAATAAACGATGATAATTTAAAACATAGATAAATTGAAATTAGTTATTCAAAGGGTAATAGAATCAAATTTAATAATTGATAAAAAAATATATTCCTCGATTGGAAATGGAATGGTAATATTCATTGGAATTTCTGTTGACGATGATGAAAGTTTTTTGAACAGTATAGCAAGAAAAGTTTCAAAACTTAGAATTTTCAATGACGAGTTTGGAAAAATGAACAAAAATGTAAATGATATAAACGGAGAAATTTTATTGGTTAGTCAATTTACTCTATATGCAGATGCAAGAAAGGGAAATCGTCCAAGCTTTATTAAAGCTGCCAAACCAGAAAATGCTATTAAAACATATAATAGTTTTATAAAAGAATTACAAATATATATTAAAACAAAAATTAAAACAGGGAAATTCGGTGCAGACATGAAAATTAATTTGATTAACGATGGCCCTGTTACAATAATTTTAGAAAATAATAAAAATGGAAATAAAAAATTTACAGTTAAAAGTTGATAATTGGATCAAAAACCACGGGGTAAGATATTTTAATGAATTGACAAATATGGCACAACTTACAGAGGAAGTTGGTGAAGTTGCTCGTATAATTTCCCGTAAATATGGAGAACAAAGTTTTAAAGAATCCGACAAAGAAGTTGATTTAGCAGGCGAACTTTCTGATGTTTTATTCGTTTTATTATGTCTAGCAAATCAAACAGGAGTTGACCTTCAAACTTCATTCGATAAAAGACTAAATATGAAAGCAAAACGTGACCATGATAGACATCATACGAATCAAAAACTAGACTAATGAATCTTTCATTGAAGAGTAGCGGACTCAAAGATGCTCATATTGTTATTTCGGGGTCAAAAAGTGAATCTAATAGGTTATTAATTTTAAGCTCACTTTTCAAAAATTTGTCTTTGAAAAATATATCAAATTCTGACGACACAAATCATTTAATTAAAGCTTTGAGATCTAAGTCAAGTACTATTGATATCGGCCATGCGGGAACAGCAATGAGATTTTTAACCTCATACTTTTCATTAACTACAAAAAAAGAGATAGAATTAAGAGGTTCACAAAGAATGCATAATCGACCAATTAAAGCACTAGTGGATTCTCTTAGAGAGATTGGAGCTTCTATTCATTATTTAGACAGGGAAGGTTACCCTCCACTATTAGTTAAGCCATCTAAATTATTCAGTAAGAATTTAGTTATAGATACCTCAAAAAGTAGTCAATATATATCATCTTTATTATTAATCGCTCCTAAGATCTCTGGCGGATTGAAAATAGAATTAAAGGGTAGGGAAACATCCAAGCCATATATTTTTATGACTATTTTTTTATTAAAAAAAATAGGCGTTGAAATTAATTTAACAGAAAATCATATTACCGTTGGTGAACTCAAGAAAACCGATCTAAAAAGACATCATATTGAGTCTGATTGGTCTTCAGCTTCTTATTTTTATTCATTAGTTGCACTAGCAGAAATTGGTTACAGTTTGAAGCTTTCAAAATTTTCTTTTAAAAGTTTACAAGGGGATTCTAAAGTTGCAGATATTTACAAATCATTTGGTGTTAATACGATACATTTAGATGATCTGGTAATTCTAAAAAAAACCGAATCAAATACTGATAAATTTTCATTTGATTTAACTTCAAATCCTGATTTAGCTCAAACAATTTGTGTCACGTGTTTGGGTCTTGGTATTAAATGTAATTTAACGGGTTTACACACATTAAAAATTAAAGAGACTGATAGACTTTTAGCATTAATGAACGAGTTAAGTAAGTTTAATTTAAAAGTTAAAATTAGTGACGATTCCATTTCTTTTGATAATGTTGATTTTTTAAAATCTAATGTAGTAATAGAAACTTATGATGATCACAGAATGGCAATGTCATTTGCATGTTTGGCGGCTAAAGTAAAAATTAGAATTAAAGATTCAGAAGTTGTTACTAAATCCTACAAATCATTTTGGTCAGATTTAGAAAGAATAGGTATATATTCTGAATAATTTTTTCAAATTACTTGACAACCCCTATATCTACATTGTATATTTGCAACTTTCAAAACACCCTTTAGTATGAGAATGAAACTTTCAGATTTCAATTATGAGCTTCCTGAGAAATTAGTTGCTGAATACCCAAATAAAAATCGAGATGAAGCTAGATTAATGGTAATAGATAGAAAAGACTATTCAATACAGCATAGACAATTTAAAGATATAATTGAATATTTCGACGAAAATGATGTGATAATTTTAAATAATACAAAAGTTTTTCCCGCAAGGTTATATGGTAATAAAGAGAAAACCGGTGCTAGAATTGAGGTTTTTTTACTTCGTGAGTTAAATGCCGAACAGAGATTGTGGGATGTATTAGTTGATCCAGCAAGAAAAATTAGGATTGGTAATAAGCTATATTTTGGAAATGATGACACACTTGTTGCAGAGGTTATTGATAATACAACCTCCAGGGGGCGAACGCTCAGGTTTCTTTGTGATGTTGGTTATGAAGACTTTAGAAAACTATTAATTGATTTAGGAGAAACGCCACTTCCAAAATATATAAATAGAGAAGTTGAGCCTGAAGACAAAGATAGGTATCAAACAATTTATGCGAAAAATGAGGGAGCCGTTGCCGCTCCAACGGCTGGATTACACTTTTCAAAACATTTGATGAAAAAACTTGAAATAAAAGGTGTAAATTTTTCAGAAGTTACGTTACATGTTGGATTGGGTTCATTTAACCCTGTTGAGGTTGAGGATTTATCAAAACATAAGATGGATAGTGAAAGGGTGATTATTGATAGTGATTCTGTATCAATTATTAATAAAGGACTACACGATAAAAGACGAATATGTGCTGTTGGGACAACTGTAACCAGAGCGATTGAAAGCTCAGTTTCATCGATGGGAACCTTAAATGAATTCGATGGTTGGACAAATAAATTTATTTTTCCACCTTATGAATTTTCAATTGCTAATTCAATGATAACAAATTTTCATATGCCTAAATCTACAATGTTGATGATGACATCTGCTTTTTTAGGTAATGATTTTATTAAGAAAGCTTATGAGGAAGCAATTAATGAAAAATATAATTTCTTTAGTTACGGCGATTCAATGTTAATTATTTAAAATTATTTTGTCTTCAAAAAAGGACATTAGATCACTTAAAGAACATGAGTTAAAGCAAATTTTAACTTTCAACTCTTTCAAACCATTTAGAGCAAATCAAATTTTTCACTGGATTTGGAAAAAATCAACTAAGAGCTTTGATGAAATGTCGAATCTCCCTGAAACTTTAATAAGATTTCTCAAGGATAATTTTGTGATAAATTTTATAAGTGTTCATGGGTTTCAAAAAAGCTCAGATGGTACTATAAAAAATGCAATTAAGCTTTTTGATGGACACATAGTTGAGTGCGTTCTAATTCCAACTAAAAACAGAATTACCGCATGTATTTCTTCGCAGGTTGGCTGTAGTCTAAACTGTAAATTTTGTGCGACTGCAAAACTTAAAAGAATGAGAAATTTAAATCCTGATGAAATTTATGATCAGGTGGTTTTAATCAATCAGCAAAGTATAGAATATTTTCATAGACCATTAACAAATATTGTTTTTATGGGTATGGGAGAACCATTAATGAATTATAATAATGTTTTGAGTTCAATCGAAAAAATCACATCTAAATCAGGTTTGGATATTTCTCCAAAAAGAATAGTTGTTTCGACTTCAGGAGTTCCAAAAATGATAAAAAAAATTGCAGATCAGGGAGTAAAATTTAAACTTGCAGTTTCTCTACATTCGGCAATAGATAAAAAAAGATCTTCAATTATGCCTTTTAATAATAAAATGAATCTTAGTGAATTGGAAGAGGCATTGAAATATTGGTACAATAAAACAAAAAAAATTATCACTTATGAATATGTTGTATGGAAAGATATTAATGACTCTGATGAAGATATTTTAGCATTGGTCAAACTTTGTAAAAGAATTCCAAGTAAGGTCAATCTTATTCAATACAATAATATTGATGACCCAAGTTTTGTTCAAGCATCTAATGAAATAGTTGCTAAGTATGTAAAAACTTTAGATTCAAATAGGATTAAGGTAACTATAAGAAAATCCAGGGGTCAGGATATTGATGCGGCCTGTGGTCAACTCGCAAATAAGTCATAAAGCCATTATTTTATTTATTATTTATCGGGAATAATTCCTTAAATTAATTGATTCAAATAAATTTTTAAATTGATTTCAAAAAGAACTATTGAAAAAGTTTTTGAAACCGCTCGAGTTGAGGAGGTTATCGGAGATTTTGTACAGCTTAAAAAATCTGGATCAAATTATAAAGGTTTAAGTCCTTTTACTGACGAAAGAACTCCAAGCTTTATGGTTTCTCCTGCTAAACAGATTTGGAAAGATTTCTCTAGTGGAAAAGGTGGTACTGTAATAACATTTTTAATGGAGCATGAACAGTTCACTTATCCAGAAGCCATAAAATATATTGCTAACAAATACAATATTGAAATTGAAGAAACTGAAAGAACACAAGAACAAATTTCTAATGACAATGAGAAGGAGAGTTTATTTTTAGTTTCTGATTTTGCAAAGAATTATTTTAAAAAAAATCTATTTGAGGATGAGGGTAAAACAATTGCTTTAACTTATTTAAAGGAAAGAAATTTTAATAATGAAATTATTAAAAAGTTTGAAATTGGGTATTCAGTAAATATTAAAGATAATTTTTCTAAAGCAGCTCTTGATGCCGGTTACAAATTAAACTTTTTAGAAAAAACTGGTTTAACGATTGTCAAAGAAAATGAAAATATTGACAGATTTAGGGGGAGGGTTATTTTTCCCATTAGAAGTATGTCTGGTAGAATTTTAGGATTTGGTGGTAGAATTTTGGGTTCTTCGAAAAATATCGCAAAGTATATTAATTCCCCTGAGAGTTTAATTTACAAAAAGAGTAAGGTTCTATATGGGATATTTGAAAGCAAGCAAGCAATAGTTAAGAATGACAATTGTTTTATGGTTGAGGGCTATACTGATGTAATTAAAATGCATCAATGTGGAATTTCTAATGTTGTTGCTTCGTCAGGGACTTCACTAACTGAAAATCAAATTAGATTAATTAATAGGCTTACTAAGAATATTACAGTTGTATTCGACGGAGATGCTGCCGGCTCAAGGGCGGCCTTAAGAGGAATTGACTTGATATTAGAGCAGGGAATGAACGTAAAGATCTGTAACCTGCCCGAAAATCATGATCCTGACTCCTTTGTGTCCGAAAAAAATTTAGAAGAAGTTCAGTCGTATTTAACCAAAAATTCTAAAGATTTTATCGTTTATAAAGCATCATTATTATTAGATGATACACAAAATGATCCTGTAAAAAAAGCTGCAGTAATTAGAGATATGGTTGAGAGTATTTCTAAAATAACCGATCATATTAAACGTGAATTATATATTAAACAGTGTTCAAGTATAATGAACATTAGCGAGCAAGTATTATATAGCACCTTAGCTCAAATTGCGAAGAAAGATTTTAATAATTTAAGGAAGAAGCCTTTAAAAGAATTTGAGCCAATATCAATCGTTAAACCTGCTAAAAATAAAAGTCAGGTTAATGAGCTATATGAACTAGAAAGAAAAATTATTGAAATACTAATTTTATACGGAAACGATTTAATAGATTTTGAAGAAGAAGTTTTTTCACAAAACAATGATGGTAACTCAACAAGAAAAAATATAACAAGATCACTTAAAGTTTTTGAAAAAATTTATTTGGACTTACATATTGATGAAATGGAGTTTTCAAATGAAAATTTTAAAAATATTTATTATAAGATAATCGAGTCATTTAATGAGAATAAAGAAATAAATATAGATAAATTTATAAATGAACTTAACGAACAGCAACAGCAAGAGGTTACCAATATTGTAATGGATAATGAAAAGTATTTCCTACATGATTGGGAAAAAAATAACATATATCCTAAGAAGAAAAAAGATACTATAGCTCAACTTACAATTGAGACAATTTTAAACCTAAGATGTTATTTAATAGATAAAAAAGTTGATAGATTTAGAGACGAAGTTAGTGTAAATCAATTGGATGAAAATTATCTTGAGGAGGTTGTAAACTATTCTAAGCTCAAAAATCTCTTATCTCAAAAGTTAAATAGAGTTTTATGATTTAAACTCCTTAGGGATTTTACAAACAGGAATATCAACCATTTTATGTTTATTTGCCTTGTGATGTTTAATATATAAATTATATATATCTTTTAAATTATCATTGATTTCGTCAGGGTTTATACCCGTTTCTAAAATATTCATTATTTGTTCTAAATCTTTGTATGTTGCTCCGATTTGGTCTTCATCTGATCTATTATCATCCCATAAACCATCAGTTGGTTTTGCTTCAAGAATTTCATCAATGATCCCAAGAGCTTTTGAAATTTCAAAAACTTCGGACTTCATTAAATCAGCGATAGGACTAATATCTACTCCACCATCCCCGTATTTAGTATAAAAACCTATTCCAAAATCCTCTACTTTATTTCCAGTACCAACAACTATGGAATTTTCAATTCCAGCATAATAATATAAAGTAGTCATTCTAATTCTGGATCTGGAATTAGCAAGTGCTAAATTATTTTTTACCGAATTATTTTCAACAGAAGATTTAAACTCATTAAATACATTTGTTAAATCTAAATCTAATGAATTGACATTTTTAAACTTGTATTTCAACCAATTGATATGTTTATTTGCCCTTAGATATTGATCTTTTTTTTGTCTAATTGGCATATTTATACATAATGTTTTTATTCCTGTCATTGCGCATAATGTTGATGTTAATGCAGAGTCAATACCTCCAGAAACACCAACAACAAACCCGTTTACCCTATTTTTTTTCTTATATTCCTTAATCCAATTAACAATGAATTCTACTGTTTTTGATGTTTTCATTCAATAAATATTAGCTTAAAAAGTATATTATATTTGTATTATAAAAATACAATAAACTTATGTCAATTTCTTTGCCAAACTTCGCAAAAATAGTTGTAATGATTTTAGTTTTCTCAGCTATATTTTCCTGTTTCAATGAAAATGCTAATCTTAATAAGACTGTGATCAAAGTTTCGGGTTCAAAATTGGATAGCATTAATTCTGAGCCAGTAATAATTGAAAGATTTGAAAAATTATTCTATAACTCAACTTCTGAAGAATTGATTGAAATTAAAAATAAATATCCGTATTTTTTTCCTAATTCATATCCCGAAAGTGTTTGGTTAGATAGGCTGAATGATCCTATTCAGCGTGAAGTTTTTAATGAAACCCAAAAAAAATATCGAAGCGTCGAGTTTTTAGAAATTGAGCTCTTCAATTTCTTTAAAAAAAATAAAAAGTTAAATAGCAAATTTAAAAAGCCTAAAGTAATAACAGTTATTTCAGATGTTGATTACAGAAAAAAAGTTATTCTTAACGATTCTTTACTATTAATTGGTATTGATAATTATCTCGGGTCAAATCATCGTTTTTATGATGGTATACCTTTTTATATAAGAGAAGATTTTTCTAGGTCCAACATTATTTCTCACATAGCTGAACTATATGCTCTAAAAATAGTTCCTAGAAACGAATTTTATACATTTATCGATAAAATAATATACCATGGAAAAATCCTATATTACAAGGATTATTGTTTACCTGATTTACCGGATAGAATCAAAATAGGTTACTCCCAAGAAAAAATGGATTGGGCAATTCAAAATGAAAACTTTGTTTGGACTTATTTTATTCAAAATGATATTTTATTTGACCCGGACAATAATTTAAATAACCGATTTATATATGATGCTCCTTTCTCTAGATTTTACCTTGAAATTGACAACCAATCATCAGAAATGATAGGAAAATTTATTGGTTGGCAGATTGTTAAATCTTATATGTTAAGTAATGACGTAACATTAAATAAAATGATAAATACAAATCCGATAGATATTTATAATAATTCTAAATATAAGCCAAAAAGATAATGAAAAATAAAAAATCAAAGATTGAAATTTTAGTAAAATTAGATGAAAATAAAATTCCTGAAAAAATATATTGGTCAGCAAATGATGCTGGAATTAATAATAATGAAACAAAAGCTGCATTTTTATCAGTTTGGGATTCAGAAAAAAAGGAAAGCTTAAGGATAGATCTTTGGACTAAAGATATGCCGCTTGATGAAATGAAAATTTTTTTCTATCAAATACTTACCAGTATGTCCTCAACATTTAAAAGAGCTACTCAAGATGAAAAAATGTCACAAGTGATGTTAGATTTTTGTGATTACTTTGCAGAAAAGCTAGAGATTAATAAGTAATTTTACCATTCATTTTTCTTATTTCCGTCAAGTCTTAGAAATATAGATAGTAACAATGTAAAAGCGATTAGATTTGACCCACCATAGCTTAAAAAAGGTAGAGGAATCCCAATTGTTGGAGTTAAGCCTAATACCATACCTATATTAATAAAAAAATGAATGAATAGTATTGATGCAGTAGAATATCCGTATACCCTACTAAATTTATTTTTTTGATTTTCTGATAAATATATAATCCTAATAATCAGAATTGTATATAATAAGATTATAAATACACTTCCAAAAAACCCCCACTCTTCCCCAACAGTACTGAAAATATAATCACTATGTTGAGCAGGCACAAAATTACCCATTGTTCTAGTACCCTTCATATATCCTTTTCCAAAAAAACCACCAGAGACAATTGCTTTTTTTGATTCGTTTAGATTATATAAAATCGTTTTCTCCATTTTTTTAATTTCATTCGGATTTTTCTCTAAATCAAGCCATACTTTAATATAGTTTCTTTGATGATTTTTTAAAACTTTATTATAAATATACAATGTGCCAAAGCATGTAATAAAGCACAACGAGAATATTGATATTATTTTAATAATTTTATTTCTTTCTCTTTTTTTTAATAGAAAATAAAAAACGGCAACTGTAGAAAAGGCGATTGCTGTAAAATTAGCTGAAAATTTTAATGAAAATATTGATAATATGATAATGCTAAATATAAGTTTTACATAATTTTGGGATATTCCTTCTCTGTAAATAACAAAAAATAAGCAAAAAAATACAATTGAACTGCCAGTATCATTTTGCAAAATAATTATCAAAATCGGTAAAAAAATTATTAAAAACAGTTTTAGTTGATCACTAGAGTTTTTTAAATCCGTTTGAAAATCACTTATATACTTTGAAACGGCCAGTGCAACCCCAACTTTAACAAACTCACTTGGTTGAAGATTGAAATCACCTAGGGCTAGCCAAGACAGAGCTCCGTTAACTCTTTTTCCAAAAAAGAAAAGACTAATCAGAATAATTAAAGAAATCAAATAAAAAATACTTGAAAATCTTTCATAAAATTTAACTTCGATAGCAATAGCTAAAAATCCCACAACAATTGAGATTATAGCGAAAAACAACTGTTTACTGTAAAGATTGGAAAAATCTAGAAAATTAATTTCTTCGCCTGAAATACTCGATGATAAAATATTACCTATCCCAAATCCAAGTAATAAAAAATATATTATTATTATAGCCCAGTCTGGTTTTAGTATATTTTTTCTTTGACCAATCAAAGCTCGTTTATTTTAAATGGTTTATCGGAGAAAGGTTTTTGATACTCATTGTCTAAACTTTTATTTATAACTAGACTTTCAATTCTCTGATTACTAATATTTCCATTAAGATATTTTTCAATCATCAAGCTGGTTATTCTTCCTGCCCATGTTGATCCATAATACCCATTTTCAACTAAAACAGCAATTGCAATTTTGGGATTATTTTTTGGCGCGTATGCTACAAAAATAGAGTGATCAGTAAGTTGGGTTTTTTTACCATTTATTTTAGTAAAATTTTCAGCTGTTCCAGATTTTCCACACATTTTAATCCCTGGAATATTCAAAAGTTTGCCTGTACCACTTTCATAGACTTTTGAAAGAGCAACTTCCATTATTTCAAAATATTTTTTTTCTATATTAATTACTTTTTTCTCTTTAAACCTTTTTGGAATAGAATCACCTTCAATTTTTTTAATTATGTGAGGTGTGTAATAGAATCCTTTATTTGCAACTGCCGCGATCATATTTGCTAGTTGAATAGGAGTTACAAGAATTTCACCTTGACCTATTGAATTTGAGAGGTTCGTTGTTGGACCCCATCTAAAATCAGGGTACCACTTATCATAAAAATTAGAATTTGGGATCATTCCTTTTTTACCTACAGCAAGGTCATTATTTAAGTAGTTACCTAGACCAAAACTTTTTACGCTTTCACTCCACTTATCAAAGTTTTTTGTGATTTCGTTGTTTTTACTTATAGTTTTTCTGTAAATGTCAGCAAAGTAAGAATTACATGATTCAGAAATTGCATTATAAATATTCCTATAACCTCCACCACAATGACATTTCATGGATTGTTTATTCCTTCCATAAATATAGTTTCCATTACAAAATATTGTACTCTTCTCGTTGATAACCTTTTGTTCTAACGCAATTAATCCAACAATAACTTTAAAAGGAGATCCTGCCGGAAATGTTGATAATAATCCTTTGTCAACAAGAGGCCTATAAATACTGTCTTGATATAGTTCGAAGTAATTTTTAGACCTGTCTCTACCAACTAATAAATTAGGATTATACGAGGGTGCGGAAACCATTGATAATATTTCGCCTGAGCTGGGTTCAATAGCTATGATTGCACCTTTCTTATTAGTCATCAAAAGCTCACCGTATTCCTGAAGCTTAGAATCAATTGTAATTATCAAGTCATTTCCTGGCTTTGCGTTAATATCGTTTTTCCCATTATTAAAACTTCCAATATCAGTATTAAATCTATCTTTTTGAATAAATTTTATTCCTTTCTCACCTCTTAAATACTTTTCATATGAAAATTCAACGCCTTGCTTTCCGATAATATCTCCCGGAGAATAATAATTCTCTTTTTCCAAATTTGAACTATTTACCTCAGCTACATATCCAAGTACGTTTGCTCCAATTTTTGTATTGTATTGGCGTAAATTCCTTTTTTGAATATAAAAACCATCATATTTTCTGATTTTTTCAGCAAGAAAACCATAATCTTCTTTTGAAAGATGTGCTAGAAAAACTGAAGGAATTCTAGTAGAGTACCTTCTTGTTTTATTAACTTTATTTTCAAAATAATCCTTAGATATTTTTAATAATCTGCAAAACTCAGTGGTATCTAATTCTTTTACTTGACCTGGGATAATCATTATATCATAAGAAGGTTGATTTGACACTAATAGATTATTATTTCTGTCGTAAATATATCCTCTTTTAGGGTATGTAAAAACCTTACGAATAGCGTTATCTTCATAGATAGAGTAAGGTTCTGAATTATAAATCTGTAAATAATAGAGCCTAATTGTAAATATTAATGAAGTAGAAATAACAATAATAAGTAAAAGAATTTTTCTCATTTTTTCTTATTTATTAATAGTTCAAATAAACCATATACCATTAAAAATGTAAAAAGTAAAGTGTAAATAGTATTTTTAAGTACAAGAGATAATTTTGAATAATCAAAAACTTCTAATCCAAATAAAATAAAATGATGTGTGAAAATTATTGTTAATAAGTACAACATATTCTGCTTTATTTCTATTGAACTAAATTTTACAACTTGATGTTGATATGAAACACCAAAAAATAATTTCATTAAAAATGGTCTGATATATGAAACTATTAATGTTGCTGTTGCATGAATCCCATGAGTATCAGAGAAAACATCGATAATGATCCCAAATAAAAAACCAACAAATATGAACAATGACCTATTATGTCTTAACGGGTAGTAAATAATAAAAAATAAATAAACAAATGGATTAATAGAATTCATAAAATTTATATTATTAAAAAGCAACACCTGTGTTATTATCAGAATAATTGCTAAAATTAAATTTGAAATTATTTTATTCATTAAGAGAATTTATTTCTTCTATATTTTTATTTTTAATAACGTAGATTTTTTCCAGATTTGTCATATCAGTTGACAGATTAATTTCTATCTCAAGATAATTTTGTGATTCGTCAAGCTTATATGACTCTATAAATCCAATAGTAATTCCTTTTGGAAATATTAACGAGTTTCCACCTGTTATAATGGTATCACCAATCGATATCTCAGCTTGTTTAGAAATATCATTTAATTGAACTCTATTTATATTTTTTCCATCCCAAGAAAGTACCCCAAAAAAATTTGAATTTTTAATTTTTGCATTTAAGAAAAAATTAGTGTTAAGTATAGAAATGAATCTCGAATAGTTATTTGTACTTTTATCGATGATTCCAACAACACCTGTAGATGAAATCACCCCATTATCAATTCCGATACTGTCCTTATTTCCCAGATCAATTGTAATAAAATTTTTAGAAAAGGAATATGTGTTTTTAATTACTGATCCTGATATGACATCAAAATTAGTTTTTGTGAATTCATTAATTTTTTTTTCTTTAGGGTTATATAATTGAAAATGTAATCTTCTATTTTCCTCTAAGAGTAATTTATTTTGATATTCTAAATTGAAATATTTAGATATATTGGATTTTACATTATACACTACAGCAAAAAAAGAATTACTAGAATTTAAAAATTTACTTTTATTATATTGATTGTAGTTAATATTGATGAAGAGACAAAAAATTAGCAACAAAAGAAATAAAATAAAATTCTTATTTCTATATAAGAAATAAATAATTCGTTGCATATTCTTCTGACTATTTTATAAGCACACTTTTATATTTTGGAATATTTTTAAGTACAATTCCGGTTCCTCTAACTACCGCTCTAAGTGGGTCTTCAGCGATATATACAGGTAAATCAGTTTTTTTTGAAAGTCTTTTATCTAAACCCCTAAGCATAGAGCCGCCTCCTGCTAGGTACATACCCGTATTATATATATCTGCTGCAAGTTCAGGGGGTGTCTTGGAAAGCGTTTCCATAACTGAATCTTCAACTCTTAGAATTGATTTTTCAAGTGCTTTTACAATTTCTCTGTAAGAAATTTCAATTTGTTTAGGTTTACCGGTCAATAAGTCACGACCTTGAACACTCATTTCATCTGGTGGATCATCTAAATCCTCGGTGGCAGCCCCTATTTGAATTTTTATTTTCTCAGCTGTTCTGTCACCAACGTATAGGTTGTGCTGAGTTCTCATATAATAAATAATATCATTTGTAAATACATCACCTGCAACTTTAAGTGATTGATCACAAACAATTCCTCCTAAAGCGATCACAGCTATTTCTGTGGTACCTCCTCCGATATCGATAATCATATTACCTTTTGGCTGCATTATATCTACACCAATGCCAATTGCTGCTGCCATAGGTTCATGAATTAAATATACTTCTTTACCATTAACTCTTTCAGCAGATTCTTTAACGGCTCTCATTTCAACCTCAGTAATTCCTGACGGAATACATATAACCATTATTAGTGAGGGTGAAAATATTTTATTTTTTAGCGTAGGTATACTTTTTATGAATAAATTTATCATTTGCTCAGATGCATCAAAATCAGCAATGACTCCGTCTTTAAGGGGTCTAATAGTCTTTATATTTTCATGAGTTTTACCCTGCATAAGATTTGCTTCATTTCCAACAGCTATTATTTTACCAGAAATTCTGTCTTTTGCTACAATTGATGGGCTGTCAATTACGACTTTATCATTGTGAATAATTAGTGTATTGGCTGTACCTAAATCAATTGCAATTTCTTCGGTTAAAAAATCAAAAAATCCCATAGGGTCAAATCAAAAAAATAAAAGTTTATAATACTTAGGCCTGTAATGTAAATCTAAGAATAATAATTAAAAAAAAACAATAAAATGATGTCAATGTTTAAAATGTCGAACACCTGTAAAAACCATAGCAACACCATTATTGTTACAGTAATCAATACTTAAATTATCTTTTATGGAACCTCCAGGTTGAATAATTGAATTTATGCCCTTTTTGTGAGCGATTTCTACACAATCCGGAAAAGGAAAAAATGCATCACTAGCCATACATGCGCCACTTAAATCAAATCCAAATTTTTCGGCTTTTTCAATTGCTTGATTTAAAGCATCTACTCTACTGGTTTGACCAGTGCCTGAGGCTAAAAGTTGTTTATTTTTTACCAATACGATTGTATTAGATTTTGTGTTTTTACAAATTTTGGAGGCAAATAGCAAATCATCAATCTGGTCATTATTGGGATTAGTTTTTGTTGGGTAGCTCAAATCATCTCTATTATCTGTAATATCATCTAAACTTTGTATTAATTTACCGTTCAAACATGATCTTATAATATTTTTTTTTATGGGAAACGAATTAAGTTTTAAAATAATTCTATTTTTCTTTTGCATTAGTATTTCTAAAGCTTTCTCATCAAACTCAGGGGAAATAACAACCTCGCAAAAAATACTATCTATTTTTAAAGCTGTTTCGTAATCAATATTACTGTTTGAAATAAGTATTCCTCCAAATGCCGAAATAGGATCAGCCTGGAGAGCCGCATCATATGCATCTTTTATCTTATCTCTAACCGAAATGCCACATGCATTATTATGTTTTAATATTGCAAAAGTTGGTTTATTATGTTTAAATTCTAATATTAAATCCATTGCAGAATCAATATCGAGTAAATTATTATAGCTTAATTCTTTACCACTTAATTTGGTAAATACGTCGTTCAATTTTCCTGAAAAAACTCCACTTTGATGAGGGTTTTCTCCATAACGTAGGTTTAAGTTTTCTATGCCATCAAAATGATTAAAAATTGCCGAGTCATATTTAGATGAAGTTTGAAATGAATTTCTTGAAAAATATTTTCTTTCATCTAAACTAATTTGACCGTTATTTTTTTTGTAAAGTTTTAAAAAAAAATCGTAGTCGTTGACAGACGACACACAAACAACATTTTTGTAGTTTTTTGCTGCAGCTCTAATCAATGCAATACCGCCGATATCAATTTTTTCGATTATTTCATCTTCAGTTCCACCTCTCTTTACGGTTTCTTCAAACGGATATAAATCAACAATGACCAGGTCAATTGAAGGTATCTGATATTTTTCTTTTTCTTCAACATCCAATTTATTTTCTCTTCTGTACAGGATACCACCAAATATTTTTGGATGAAGTGTTTTCACCCTGCCTCCAAAGATAGATGGGTAGTCAGTGATATTTTCAACTTCGATAACATTATAACCTAGCTTAGAAAGATATTTATAAGTTCCACCGGTTGAGTATAATTGAACTTTATTTTTGACTAGCTCATTAACAATTGGTTCAACTCCATCCTTGGAAAAAACCGAAACCAAAGCAGATTTAATTTCTATATTATTCACAATATCAAAAATAATTAAAATTGATAGTTCAATATTCTTTATTTTTGTGTAAAGAATTCAATTTTGTTAACAATATGTGCAAAAGGTTAATAATATTATATTTTTTATTATTTGTTTCTAATCTTACTATTTCCCAAGATATAAAGGGAAAAATTTTAGAGTTAATTGATAATAAAGAAGTACCGATTATTGGCGCAAATATTATTTGGAGCGATAATTCAGGTGGTACTACATCAGACATGGATGGAAATTTCTTTTTATCTAATCCGGATGGTTTAAAAAACTATATCGTTAGTTATGTGGGTTATCAAAATGACACATTAAACGTTAGCTCATTAAACCCTAAGATTTTTTTAATATCTGATCCAGAACTGGATGAAGTTTCATTAGAATATAATTCAAAATCATCTTCAGTTTCCCTTTTGAGCTCTGCAAATATTATAAATATCTCATCTAAAGAGTTATTAAAAGCTGCTTGCTGCAACCTTGCTGAGAGTTTTGAAACGACGCCTTCCATAGATGTTAATTTTTCTGATGCAATTTCAGGCAGAAAACAAATAAATATGCTCGGTCTTAGTAGTCCTAATATTTTAATGTCTGTCGAAAATATTCCCTCTATACGTGGGGCACTTCAGTCATACGGACTAACATATATTCCAGGAACTTGGATTGAAAGTATGCAAGTTGCAAAAGGATCAGGGAGCGTAGTTAACGGATACGAAAGTATTTCTGGACAAATTAACACTGAGCTTAGAAAGCCCTTAACAGATGATATGTTCTTTTTAAATCTATTTGCTAATGCAATGGAGCGTTTAGAGTTAAATGCTCACTACACCTACAACCTTAGTAATAAACTTGATCACGGATTATACTTTCATTCCAATCAAAAAACTACCAGTGCGGATAAAAATAACGATGGTTTTAGAGATAGTCCTACCGGTAAACAGTTAAATATACTAAACAGGTTTCAATACACAAACCCTGAAAAAGGGCTTGTTGGATTTTTTGATTTTAATTATGTTTTTGACGAGAGAACTTATGGGGAAAATGAATATATTGAACAGTATTCTTTCCTTTTTCCTGAAAATCAAAATTATTGGGGAGGAAAAACTGATTCAGAAATTTTAAAGACAAATTTTAAATTTGGATATGTTGATCCGCATATAACCTATAGGTCTTTAGGACTTCAATTTGCATATACCGGAATTGATATGGGTTCATCTTTCGGAAACAAAAACCACGACATTAAACAAAAAAGTATATACTCAAATCTCGTATACAATTCCATTATCGGAGATACAAGAAGTAAAATTAAAACCGGTATTTCCCTAACATATGATGAGTATGATGAATTTATATTTAATAATAATCTTAGCCTTAATAATTTTGATATCTCTAGGATAGAAAAGTCAATTGGGGCATATTTTGAATATAATTACGATGATCTAGATAAAATAAATTTATCAGCAGGTTTTAGATTTGACAGTCACAATAAAATAGGAAATTTTATTTCCCCTAGATTTCACATGAAATATCGAGCATTTCCAAATTCTACTATCAAACTATCTTTTGGGAAAGCAACACGCATGGCAAATATTTTTTCTGAAAACCAAAAATTATTTTACAGTTCAAGAGAAATTATTTTCACTGAAAATTCTACCCCTACCGACTTTTCGACAATGAAAGCTGACCAGGCTTGGAATTATGGGTTTTCAATAATAAATAGTTTTAAATTATTTAATCGAGAATCTCAATTGATTTTAGACTATTATATAACTGATTTTCAAAATAAATTAGTAGCTGATTGGGAAACTCCATCTCTGATTAATTTCTATAATTTGACTGGTAAAAGTTATTCAAATAGTTTTCAAGCTCAACTCCTCTACACTCTATCAAATTCTGTTGATTTGCTATTTGCTTATAAAAATACTGTTGCTGAAACAGACTATATTTCACACGGAAGATTGAAAAACCCTTTAACTCCATCAGACAGGCTGTTTTTTAATTTATCCTATAATGGCGCCACAAATGAAAAGGGTAGGAGTTGGAAATATGATTTTACATTTAATCAGGTTGGGAAACAACGAATACCGTCTACGCAAGAAAATCCACAGCAGTACAGGCTCCCAAATATTTCTGAGAGATTAAATTTAATTAATACCCAAATAACCAGAGTCTTTAGTGAATCTTTTCAGTTATATCTAGGTGTTGAAAATTTAACAAA
>CEWG01227821.1_pt1 | contig 17816 bp, 31 predicted proteins | sample 361411 | NCBI WGS metagenome assembly CEWG01 (sample SAMEA2622173, study PRJEB7988) | marine metagenome | biome: marine biome (ENVO:00000447); feature: surface water layer (ENVO:00002042); material: "saline water (ENVO:00002010), including plankton (ENVO:xxxxxxxx)" | depth 5 m | reverse complement strand
ATTGTTACTGTAGGTTTTTCTCCCCTTTCTGCTTTTTTAATATTTTCAGGACTTGCTCCAATTAATATAGATGAAGTCTCTTTAGCCTCGTTCATATCTATAGACCTTGTTAAATACTCATCAATTAATTTAGGGTTTATTTTGGTTCCATCTGTAAAGTACAGCCAGCCATCTTTAGTTTCTTTTTCAGTAACAATTTGACCTATCCTTTCAGATTTTTGCCAAACATATATCTTTTCTTCAACTTTTTCTTCTGCCATTTCTATATTTTTATTATTATATTTCTTTTTTCTAAAAAGTTTATCTAAAAATTTCATAACTTACCGGTTACACCGACCTACCTACTGTTTTTCCTCAGCGAGTAAACCCTCTTCTATTTTTGAATAAATGAAGTCTATTCCTTCAGAACTTCCAATAAATACTTCAACTTTAGCCCAATATCTAATAAAGGAATTATGGCCTATATTATTATATTGTTCTTTTATCATTTTAAGGGAAGGTACATGTCTTTTGTTTATGCTCATATTATATTATTTTATTATTTTAATTCTATTTTTAATTTCATCTGGTAGAAAATCTACCTTATTTATCAAGTTACTAAAACATGCATCTAGAATATATGTTATTGCCCAATCTTCCGGGTTTCTTATAGACCTTCCAATTCCCTGTTGAATTGTGATACCTGTTTTCCAATCATACCAATTATTTGACTTTTTCATTTTAGCAAGATTTAACGGGTCTCCAAGTGATGGAAACGGAACTTTAAAAAATATTTGAAACCTACATGTTTCGTCGTTAAAGTCTAGCCCTTCTAAGATAGATGGGCCCATTATTACTCCGTTAATACCTTTTTTAAATTTAATCAAAGCGTCTTCTTTTTCAGAAGAGTTATTATATTCTATAATTCTTCTAATATGTGATGAATGTTGTTTTATATATTGACTAAATTCGTAACTACCTGTGTGAATCAAACCTCTCTGATCTTTATGTTTATTTAAAATCTGGTCAAGCACTTTAATAGCCTCTGGTAAACTTTTTTGCTTATGCTGCATTGACATTTTAAATCTATTCACAAATATAATAGGTGATTTCTCGTAATTAAAGTCGTTATTAAGTTTAATTACTCTAGCATTTTCGATGCCCATAACTTTACAATATGTCTTTGGGTCTCCAATTGTCGCAGACATGAACACTTTAAAACCAGACCTTTTATGTAGGTGTTTTCTAATCATTGCAGCCTCACTTAAACACATGAGTTTTATTTCGCCGTCTTGTAGATTTTTACTAAACAACATTGACTCAAGACCCTCTCTTTCTACAATTTCTAAATAGTCTTCAATTTTACAATGAACATCTTTAAGATAGTCAAGTTGTCCAAATGCTTTTTTCCATTTTTTAGGAAGTGGAGAATCAACATCATAGCCAAACTTAAACCTACTTTGCTTTTCTAAATCTCCTCTTCTTTTTAAAATTAAAGACAGAAACCCTTTAAGCTTATTCAGTTTAAAAACCATTTCTTCATTCTGATTAGCGTCTAAGATTTCATCCATTAGTTTTTCTATATAAGACTTTCCTGCAGTCGGAGCTCCTATGCCCTCTGAAACCATGAAGTCAATCAAATCAACCGTTTTAAAAAGGGGAAATTTTTTTAAAATTGGAGAAAAATGTTTCTGAACTATTTCGTCTACTTTATGAGCTTCATCAAAGAAAGCAAAGTCCCGTTTTTTAAATGGAAAAAAATTATCAAAGTCGTCTATTTCCAAACGTTCACTATCATTTAGGGCCTTCGGCCCAGGTTCCTTATTCTGCAGTTTATGCTGCTTCTGTGCTATTTTAAGGTTAACATAATTCTGTTGTATCATCCACCAACTGTAATTAACCAATGTAATGGGGGAAGCCATTGCCTTTTTTCTGCTTATGATATAACCACATGTCTTTCCACATGATAACTTTTCGGCCTGTTGTAGACTGTAACCTCTCATCTTGCATTCTCCGACGCTAAAGGGTAGACCGTTAAGGTCACATTCATAGTTATCTATGCCTCGCACCGAAGACCACCCCATTTTATAGCCCATAATGTCTTTTTCGTACTGGTCTTGTAGAGATTTATCTGAAGTGATTAGATAACCTTTATAGCCTAACTGTCTGAGTATGTATGAACACCATAAGGCAATGATTGACTTTCCTGTTCCTGTCGGAGCATCTAATATAATTGTACCGTGAGGATCGTTAAAGTATTGTTCGCATATTACTTCTATAGTCTTTCTCTGATTGGGTCTGAATTCAAAGTTACCAAATACCTTTTCTTTTAATGCTTTATCTATTAGGTTGGTTATATTACTCATTAAGGTTTAGGTCTTTAGGGTGTATACGTTCTACTTCTATATTGGCTTTCTTTAATAGTTCTATACCTGATAGGTCTCTATATGCTTCAGTCCAATATACTTTCTTTATTCCTGATTGTATTATCAGTTTTGAACAGTCAAAACAGGGAGAGGTGGTAACGTAGAGCGTCGCCCCAGTCGAACTTATTGTAGATTGGGCCACTTTCGAGATAGCATTTGATTCGGCATGAAGGACTTCTCTTTTAGTAGTGTCATCAACTTCACAACAATTATCAAATCCATTGGGTGTACCGTTATATCCGAAACTGATTATTTGCCCATCTTTTACAATTACCGCACCCACTTGTCTCCTTTCAGCATAGCTGCATTTAGCAAACTGATAGGCCACTTCCATATATACTTTCTTTATCTCTAATTTCGGCATGTCTTTGTGTATTAAAAAAGGCTAACTATAATTATATAGATAGCCTCCTTATTTGTTTAATCGATGTTCGCAATATTTTTACGTAGAGATTACTTTTTAAAAGCTAAAAAGAATTCTCTTATAGCATAGCCATATCCAATACCTGCATAGAATATGTCTTTATCGAATAGTAATAGAGTCGCAACTGCTCCTGCTAAGGCAGCTTTAAACCATGACCTGTTTACTATTGAAACTATCTTTTCTTTCATTATAATTAATATTTTTTGTTATCTGTAGGCTCAGCAATAACTGCGTCGTTACCTTTAAGATGAATTTCTTCAGCGTCCCTTTCAGCATCACTTGCCAATTCAACACCATAAGCCTCACACGCTTCTTCTATTTTCTTAGCATAGGCTTCTTTCATAGTGTTACAAGTTGCTTCGTAGGCCTCTTTAGTGTATTCTTCATCAGATTCTTTCATTTCTTCTAATGCCTTTGTAGCAATAGAAGCTGCCAATGCAGCATTTTCTTTCATATAAGATTCTGCAGTATGCTCTTCATAATCATCAGATTCGTAAGCCTTAGCCTCATCTTTTAGGGCCTCTTTTAATTCGTTCATCATTTCAGCAACCGTTTTTGGTTCCTCTTCTGAACTAACTTCGTTAGACTCTTCTGTAGTCTCTTCCTCTTCAGTTTCTTCTGTGTCGGTAGTCTCTTCAGAATCAGTAGTCTCTTCAGTATCTTCTACATCAGTAGTCTCTATATCTGTTTTTTCCGTATCAGTGACTTTAGTATCAACTGTATCAGTTGTTGGTTCAGCAGTAGCTGTTCCCGTTTTTGCAGAAAATTCTTCAAAAGATAGAATATTACCTGTTGTTTCCATAATTTTAATTTTTTTAGTTTATAGTCTATATATCATTATAATATGATAATCTTTTTAATACTGATCTACAAGCATAGGGTCAATTGAAGATATCGACATAGGAAATTCACCTTTTAGGTATTTAAGAACAGCCAATTCTTTGGCTTTTGCTTCGATTTCAACATCGACTTCATAGTCAAATGTTGGAATATTTTCATAAACATAATCAGCATGTGCTCGATTCATAACACTTGTATCTTCATGTAATTTTCTACAAGAACTGTAATGTGTACATTGTCTAATTCCTTCAGGCCATGTAGATCTGGCAAGTTCAAATGCTTCTTGTACTGGCATTGGGTCTTCATAACACCAATGGTGGTGATAGTCAAACATTACTGGACAGCCAATAACATCACTGATTCCTTCTTTAAGGTCTTTTACAGAGTATTGCGCTTTTTTGTCGTCGTTTTCGACAACAAGTCTGGTTTTAACAGATTCATTAAGTGTAGGAAATATTTCACAAAACCTTTGCATTGCTTCTACTTTACCACCTTGCGCAGTATTTACATGAATATTAATTGGCGCCCAATGATTCCTTGGTAGATTAAGTAGGTCCATAATTTCGCCATGTTGATTCAATTCTTTAATAGAATTTGTAACAACTCTAGGGTTCAAACTGGCTAGTACACAGAATGCACCTGGATGAAATGTAAGTCGATGATTGTGTTTCTTTACAAAATGACCGATTCCTTCAAGGAGGGTCTTAATTCTAAGGTATGTTGGAAGGTCTTTAAGTTCGTATTCGCTCATCCATGGAAACATATTACCTGATAGACGATAGAGTCTAATATCATTTGCTTCATTCCATTTAATAATTTCAACAAGGTCTTTAATATTTTCAAGTGCTAGATTTCCAGCATGTTCAATACCTTTTTCTTCAAAGGTTTTTTTCTTGATAGATCTGGTAACTCTAATACCTTTATCGGCAGAGAGCGATCTATTTATACAACAGTATCCGTATCTTACTTTCATTCTCCCGGTTTAAAAAATTTATATACTAATATTATTAAAACTATTGGCCATAAAATAGTAGCAAATATTTTGGTACCCCATGGCAGTCTTATATTTTCTTCTTCGTCTATTCCACTCCGTACTATGGTATCAACTGAAAGGTCTATAAGAAAATTCAGTATAATTCCACAGCCGATATATATTAATAAATGTTCATTCATATAGATTATATGATAAAATTAAAAAATGTTTAATTGATTTCTTTTGACCTTTCTGCAAGATGTCCTTTTTGTTTTTCTAATTCTTTAATTAAGTGTCGAAGTCTTCTTTCCATTTCATTAAGTCTTCTTTTTTCTTCACATTTAGGATTTTTTTCTAAATAATATTTGAATTTTTCTGCTGCTTCTTTTCTGGTTTTTCTAAAACCTTTTCCACCAAACCTGCTTTCGCATTCTTCTACAAATTTAAGTTTTTGTTCTTTAACCTTTTCTATATTAGTCTCTAATTCTTCTATAACCCTATACATGTGGGTTAAGTATCTTAAATTACTTTCTTTCATTTTACTACATTATGTTTACTTATTTTATATTTATATTTCCATTCTTCTATAAATGAATTTCCAACACCAACCTCATCTAATACATATTCATTTGGGATTAGTGGTTTTCTTTTCTCTGTTAAAATATCGTCAACTTTAATATTATTAAAAACAGACATGTATCTTTTATTAGCTTTATTCGATTTTCTGTATACGACTACAACACGCGGTTTATCTTCTGCCATTACTTTGTTTTTTGAAATTTTAAATACCAATCATCTTTGAAAACTTCTTTCATATAAATTGCTAAATGTATTCTAGTTATAGTGTTTCCCCTATAAATTACACGACTTCTTTGTTTTCTTTTAATTAACCATCTCCAAAGCATGTCTAATTCTCTTTCGTCAGGAGACTCAACATTTGCATTTATAGATTCTAAAAAGTCTTTAACCATAAAATGATTCTCTATTTCTTGAAACAATATTTCTCTTTCTTCTTTTACTTTCATTTCCAAAATAATTGAATTAATATTAATACTAGAGCCAATAATAGACTCACTGCTGTTTTTAAATTAACGCCTTCGTTTAAATGTAGCCAAGTTAATACTGCAAATATAACTACCCCTATTGAAAAACCTATAAATCTACCGGGCCATAATACTCCAAAATGAGCTTGAATATATTTTGTACCTAAGATAAACATATATGTTGTAAAACTGCCAAAAGTTATTGCTATTAACATAGGGTATTTTTTAGCCCATGGCCATATAAATTGACTGTTTGTTTGGTACCATACAAGCAATTGTGCTCCAAAATACATCAAACATCCTATTAATAAATTTTTCAAAACAGACTTTCGGTTTTTGTCAACATGTGTTGAATGAAACTTTTTCTATGGTGTTTTGTTGCACCATGTTCTTTAATTGCCTTTATATGAGATGCTGTACCATAACCTTTATTACTATTCCAACCATAAGGTTCATTACCTTCATTTAAATGTTTCATAATAAGGTCTCTTCCTGTTTTTGCAAGAATAGATGCAGCTGCTATTGAAGTGTATTTATTATCACCGCCTGTAATTGTTTGAAATGGAACTCCATTCCATCCTTTAAACTGATCTCCATCTACGAGAATAAAATCAAATTCTGCATATTGAGACATGTTATCTAGGCATGTTTTCATTCCTTCCATCGTAGCTCTTAAAATATTTATTTCTTCTATTTTATCTACGTCAATTGCCCAAGTCTGATGTGCTATTGCATGTTCTAATACCAGTTCTCTAGCCTCTTGTCTTTGTTTCTCATTTAAAAGTTTACTATCTTTAATTAAAGGGTGATTAAAGTCTTTTGGCATAATAACAGCAGAAGTGACTACTGGACCTGCTAAGGCTCCTCGTCCTGCCTCATCTAAACCAACTTCTATAAAATTTTCATTTAAAAAAGTTTTTAATTTAATGTGTTTTCTTTCTGTCATATAGATATTATATGAAAAAAATTAAAAAAGTTTAATTTCCGGTACTTCTTTTCCAGCTATCATATCGTTTAACAATGTCTTTTAAAATTTTTGCACGAACAATGTCGTTTTCAGTAAATAAGTGAATTCCAACATTTTTTACATCTTCTATTAATTCTATAAATTTTGGTAAACTAACTTTGCTTTTTTGTATGTCATATTGATTAATATCTCCAGCAACAACACATTTACTATTTTTACCCATTCTGGTTACAAATAACATAAGGGCTTTCATTTCTGCATTCTGTGCCTCGTCAAGAATCATTAATGAATCATCATAAGTATCTCCTCTCATATATGCGAGGGGTTCAAAAGTAATAAGATTTTTTTCAAACATAAGTTCTGTCTTTTCCCGTCCTATGATTTTTTCTATATTTGATTTGTATGATTTAAGATACGGCGCAACTTTGTCATCAACATCACCTGGAATAAAACCTAAACTTCTTCCACTATCTTCTAAAGGTTTGCATAAAACAATTTTATTGATTTCACCGGCAGCGAACATTTTAAGTCCAATATAACATGCTGTAAAAGTTTTTGAAGTTCCAGCAGGGCCATGACAAAAGATTATTTGGTTTTCAGTTACAGTTCGTACATAAGCTTTTTGTGATTGTCTCAGCTGTATTAATTTTAGTGAGTTACTTATGTGGTTTTTTAGAGAAACCCCTCTTCTGTTATTTTCTGCCATTCATTATAATTTTTTTAGTCTCCTGCCATCATCACAAGTTCTCTAAGTTCTTGTAAAATACTACATTTTTCGTATTCTTCTAGTTCTGAAAAATGTTTTATAAGCAAGTCAATATATTTAGACCTTTGTCCTATTCCATGAGGAATTTCTATAGATTGAGACCCTTCTTTATATACTACAAATCTATTAACACTTTTGGTTAAATTCTTTGAAAGAAGATTATAAGATTCTTCAAGAAGCCTATCTTGGTCGTTATTGTTTAAATATGATAACATTAAATTATGTTTATTTAAGTTATATATTTCAAATGTTGTTCAAGGATGGTATATTTTACACAGAATATTAGAGTATATTATTATGATTTTTTATCTCCGTATTTATGTTGAACATGTTTTGCTTTTCCTATTTCAGCTCTTCTTTTAACAGATTTTTTGGTAAAATATCTTTTTTCGTTAAGTTTTCTATTTTGTTTAGTTCTTATGACTTTACCTTTTAACTGTTTTAAAGCTCTTTCGATATTACCTTTATTATCAACTTTTAGCATTTTATATTTTTTCTTTTATTTTTTTAAGATGTTGACATTTTTCGTACTCCTCTGTTTTTTCAAACCATTTTATTAAAGAGTCCATAACTTTACTTTTTAATTCTTTAGGATAATTACCATAAAGAACATATTCTTTATTTTTAATTAAAGCATTGTATATTGTTTCATAAACATGTGCAGGATTTATTTCTTTATTAACTAACATATTTAATAAATCATCATAGTCGTTATCAAAAAAAATACTCATTTTTTAGCTTTAATTTTTTCTAAAATTTCAAGGTCTGTATCGTCAAAATTACTCCAATCTGCTATTAATTTTACTAACAAATTTCCCTTGTCATTAGTATTATATATCGGAAAACCTTTTTGAGCTATCCTTAAAACTTTACCAGGTTGAGATTTTGGAGGAACTTTAGTAGACACTTTGCCTTCTATTGTTTCTATTTCTATTTTACAACCGGTTAAAATATCATACCATGGCACTATTTTTTCGACCCACACATCACTTCCTTGAAGAATGTATTTAGGGTCCTGAAGAACTGTTATGCTAATAATCACATCTCCCCTAGGAGCTGAAGTGTTATACATATTATATGCGCCTTTTCCTTTTATTCTGAATTTTTGTCCAGTTTTCATTCCTGGTTTAAAGGTCATCGAAAGTCTTTCTCCATTAACACTAAATTCTTTACGTACTCCCCAATAAGCCTCTTGAAAACTTATTGTCATATTTACCCTATAATCATCTCCTTTTTGTGTTCTGGGGTCTCCTCTCCTTCCGAAAAATTGTTCAAACATATCTCCGAATGCTCCTTCTCCAAAAGGGTTTTTACCTCCACCAAAAGGATTGCCTGAACCGAATGGGTTTCCATCAGCACTTCCAAATCTATCGTAATTATCTCTTTTAGTTTTATCCCCTAAAACCTCATAAGCCTCTGTAATTTGTTTGAATTTTTCTTCATCGCCATTCCGATCAGGATGATGAAGTTTAGCCTGTTTTCTATAGGCTTTTTTAATATCTGAGTCTGATGCATTTTTATCTACGCCTAAAATATCGTAGTAATTACTCATCTTTGTTTAATTTACTAGAGAGTAATTGATTAACTTCTCCAACTTTTCTTTTTTCTTGCAATTCTTTTAATTCAAAACCTGCAATTTTTTCTTGGAGTTTTTCAAGTTTTTTAGATTCTTTCAGTTTTTTCTCTTCTATAACATTTGTTTTTTCGAGAGCATCTGCTATTCTTGTTAATTGCTTTAAAAAGTCTTTTGTTAATTTATTATTTTCCATATCTATTATTTACAAGGTCTGATTTTGCATTTTGAAAATCTTGGTAAGGAAGACTATTATCCTTTTCTCCCTTATGTGGACCGTTAACCATTATAGTATCTTTATAAGGGTTTGTTTCACCAAAAGTATCTTTCCAATACTCATCAAAGTCTTTTATAGAACCTCCAAAATTTCTTATTTTATAAAGTCTTTCGTCTTCTCCTGTAGAATCTCCAGTTCCCTGATGCTCGAATACTTTAAAAGATTTTACATGTTTCATACTATTTTGAGTTTTTTTTTCATCTAGTTTTTTAATACCTTTTTGGCCGTAGTAATGTTTTACTCTTTGTCTAAGTATCATTGCGGCTTCCGTGTAATTACCATCTAGTAAAATTTTATAGCCCTCAACATCAGCTTCAAGTTCTTGTTTTTTTGAATAAACTCCCTTGTGTTTAAGTCTATAATGTGCAATTTCATGAGCTTGAATAGCAAGTAAATGGTCATATGTTAAATCTTCTAAAGATTCTCCATCGATATACATTTGTTTTTTACCAGGAATAAGAAAACCCAATCCATGAGAATCAAATATAGGTTTATAGACACTATTATAATTTTCTGCTTCTGCATAAATTACAAACATTTTAAATGATTTGTCTATTTCACATTTTCCTGCTACAACACCTTTCATAATTGTATTTCTTTTTCTATAGTGTTTAATATAGGTCTAAGAACGGCACATTTTTCATATTCTTCTCTAGCAAGAAAAGTTTCTTGCATTATATTAATGGTTTCAATAACTCTTGCGACATCTTCAGGCCTTTGTTGTTTTAATTCAAAAACATTTAAACCGTTATTTTTAAGATTATTATAATTTTCGTCCATCATTTTTTCAAATCTAAGAACCTCTAATTTATTCATTATTTCTCTAAATTTACTGTCTTCATTAAAAAGTTCTTCCATTTCAAAACCCTCTTCACTTAAATTATCAATATCACCCTCTAGATATTCCTCCATGGGTTTATTAAAATCGTCTTTACAATTATACTTTTCAACAAAGTATTTCATAAAATCATCCATATTAAAGTCTTCGTTTTCGAAGTCAAAATCATCGCTAAAATAATCTTTCATAGTTTATTTATCTTTATTAGTTTTTTCAAATGAACAAAATAGACAAAGTACACCGCAAAAAAGAGATGCCCCAAAGAATGCAAAGGCATTATCTTCACCAGCAAAACTAATATATTTGTCTATTTTGTAAGTTACGGTCATAAATGCAAGTACAAATGCTGCAATTGCTGTCAAAAAGTATTTTAAATCTACTGTTACTTTCATAATTTAATTATTAGGCAGCTATTCCAAAAGCTGCAGGGTTATTATTTACTATTTGGGTTAATTCTTTTTCTAAAGCATCGCCATAAGGTGTATAATCAATACCTCTTTTCATTGTGAAATACTCGATGGCATAAAGGTCTAATTGCGTATCATCACCCATATCACCTTGAAGCATCCATCTAAGAGCAGTTTCTCTATCTCCAGCTCCTGAATCAATGATATTCTGAAGACTTTTTTTGAATTCAGCAATACATTTTTTAGCCCACTCTTGTTCTTGTCTACTTTGCTCTTCAGCCTGCTCAGAAAGACTATTAACAAAATCTGTCAATTCTTTAAAAGACATTGCATTAAAGTCCCAATTTCTAGGACGAGAACCGTATACGTCTTTATAAAGATCAGAGATCCACATTAAACATTCGTCTTTTTCTTCTTGATTTGTGATTTTAAAATTTGTCATTTTGTGTGTTTTTATACTATTATTATCAATTAACTACATATTAAATATAATCAAAAAAAACGACATAAAAAAATCTGGAGTGAATTATTTTCACTTTTTTTTAAAAATATATAAATAATGGATTTTAAAGTATCTTTAATAATGCAATGTTATTTAGAGGATTACAATGACTCTAGATCAGATTCTATACTTAAGTTTAAAAGAATAATAGAAAGTTTTAAAAATCAAATGTATAAAAATTGTGAATTAATTATAGTATCAGATGGGTGTTCTCTTACAAAAAAAGTATATGAAGAACTTTATAAACATATAAATAATATTAAATTCGCATATTATGATAGAACGGGATATCCTAAAATGTATGATATTGTTGAAACTCCTAAAGGAAGGGCACGTTATTTCAGAGGAAAAGCAAGAGGAATAGGATGTGCTATTGCTTCAGGAGATATTATAACATATATAGACTCTGACGACTATCTTACCCCGGAATTTACTTTAATTTGCAATATTATTTATAAAAAAAATAAGGAATTTCCATGGTTCTTAAACAATTCATGGTATGACCATGAAAATGTTATCAATTCTGAACAAAATATAAATACAATTAAAAACCCTAAAAATATTGAAAGTATTCAATTAGAAGTTTTAAAAGAACATAAATTTAAAAAAATGGAATGTAAAGATGGTAAAGCCATCATGTCACCGTGGCTGTTAATTCATAAAAATAATATTTCAACAAAATGGGAGGATTGCGATTCTAATATAGGTTCTGAAGACGTATACTTTTTTAATAGATTGCAAAAAGAACACCCAAAAGGAGTGTATTTTAAACACCCCATTTATATAAGATGCCACTATAAAGATTTATGGGATATTTAAAGGCCCGGTTTTTTACAACCGGACCCAAAATATAATTTACTTAATAGTTACGCTTTTCTTTTCAGATTTATTTCCAAAATCAATTGTTAAAAGACCATTAACCATAGTTGCTGAAATATTATCAGCATCTGCATTTGTAGGTAAATAATAAGATTTTTTAAAAGATTTAAAATATTTTGTTTCGTTTTCTTTTTCAACCTCAGCAGAAATTGTTAAAGTTCTACCTTCAACGTTAATATTTAAGTCTTTTTTAGAGAATCCTGGAAGAGCCAATTCTAGGTTTGTTACCTCTTCATCGTTTACAATATTTGACCCATAATAATCTGCTTTATGGAATACATCAAAAATGTTATCAAATGTGTCAAAAATTCTGTTAGTGTAAATCATAGTTTTAAATTTTAATTAGTTTTTAATTTAGTAGCTTCATTGCTACATATAATATAGCTAAAAAACTATGCCAAAGTGATTTTAATGCCATTATGTCATAATATTATAATATATTATGCCAATTTTGTCATATCTATTTCGAAGCGTTTGAATTTCCTTTCATTGCGGCTCCAATTGCAGCAGCATGTTCTTTTGATTTTGTAGAATTAGATAGTGTTTTGCTGATATTTTTTTTATGGTCATTTGATTTTTTCATACCCTTTAGACCATCACTGTGTTTTTTCTTGAGTTTAGCAGAAGGCTCTTTAGCAATTCTTTCATTTCTAAGTTTACCACCTTCTGATTTAATACCATATTTTTTTGTGAGTTCTTTTTCTTTTTTAAGAGCACCATCTTTAGTTGAATGAGAACTCATTATTTCTAGCTCTGCATTTTTTCCATGTTTTTTTCTAAAATTGCTTAAAGAAGACCGGGTTCTAGCAGCAGTTCCATAACCAATATATTCGGGTTTTGATTTATTTCCTTTATGAATTAAGTAAGTATAAAATTTAGAATCATCTAATTTTTCTAATACTTGCCATTCTTCAAATTTTAAAAGCGTCATGTTTTATTTATCTCTGTCTTTTCCTTAATAGGTTCAAAACGAGATAATCTTAACAAGATATTTGCAGTCGCTTTAATATCTTCTTCACAATATGCTTTAAGTTCTTCAAGTTTACCATGCCAAAACGCTCTTGCTATTCCACCGTGGTCATTTTCATAAACTTCTGCCTCTTTAGGGTTATCTATATTTAACAATAGAGTTAAGTGTTCTAGTGAAACATAACCAATACCTGAAGACCTCCAGAGATTGAGAGTATCAACTAAACAGTTTTCCCAAGGTTTAACATCGTGAAAATGAAACCTTTGTGGTATTTGAATAGTATAAATAAACGCTTTCTTTATAAGATATGGCATATCAAAGTTCTTTACATTATGCCCAACAAATTTAACATCTGGAACCTTATTGAAAATTGCTCTAGAAAAATTAATAAAATCTTCTATATTCTTTTTTTCATCTTTTCCATAATAAGATTTTGCTAAAAATTTTGGATTGTCGTTTTCATCGAATTGTATTTGACCTATCGATATACAAACAACCCTTCCAAATTCAGGATAGAGAGCGCAGTGTGATTCATATAAATCAGCATCAGATTTATCTTGAAGTTCAGTTGTATCTTTTCTTAAAGCCTTTGCCTTTCTTTGCCAAAATTTAACCTCTCTGGGTTTATTTTCACAAAATTCTGAATAATTAATATAATTGCTTGTTGTTTCTATGTCTAGAAATATAAGCTTCTTTAATTGGTCTTTAGTGTACATAATTATTATATGTAAAAAAGACAAAAAGTTTATTTTCCGGAGATTAATTTATAGTCTATTGCACATTTAGATTTTTCTATAGCAACTCTATTTTCTTTCCAATTTATTTTATGAATAGGGTTAATATACTCTTCTGTTAAATAGTCTTTAAATTCTTGTGGAAGTTGTTCTTTGTAGTAGTCTTCATAAAGGGCTATATAAACTCTAGCCATTTTATCAGCTGCCATCCCAGATGCTGCATTTATTTCAGCAACCCATAATTTTCCGGAAGTATCAATCATAACATCAATTGACCATAAGCCTAAATCTATCTTTTCTCTTATTTCTTTGTTAATAACTTCAAGCTCCTTTAAAAAATCTAATTTTTCCATGTTTTGGTCAACATATACAAAACTTGTCTGTTCTTCGGCATCTTTGTCTTTTATTTCATTATCGGACATAGAAACCCTTTCATGAATAAGAACATTCTGGTCTTTTAATAAAAGTACTCTAAATTCTTTTTCTAAATCTTTGGCTTCAGAAAAGTTATCGAATTTTGATTGGCTTTTCATAAGTTCTTCATACGTATCGAATATTTCTATTCCAATACCGCTATGTTCTCCATCTGGTTTTGCAATAACTGGAAACTCTAGATTTTTAGTATCTTCTTTTTTATAAACTGCTTTAGGTATAAAATCTGCACCGTTAAACATTTTATAAAAATCTGTTTTATTTCCACTGTGTTTCATTTGACTAGGAACATTATACATGTCCTTTTCTTTATATCCATACTTTTTAATAAAATCAAAACCTTCTGGTTTGTTTCCACCATAATATATTAGTGGTAAATTAGAATCTACATTTAAAGATTTACCATGGTCTCCTTCCGCATAAAAAGCATTAAATAAATTATCAAGACATTTATCATTAATTTTGCCATAAATTCTTTTATTATTTTTTCCGGTGAGACCTTCTATTTTTTCACCAGCTAAAAGAAAATTAACCTTTTTAAGGTATTCACTATTTTCTTTTTCAAAAATAAACTGTTCAAATGTTTTATACCTCATCATATTTCTTCTTCTATTAAATTTGTGTCATCCATACCTGAACTTGCCCCTGTATTATCATTTCCAGAAGAATCTGGAATAGTCCAATCTCCTGGGAATCCTAATATTGAATCATTATCGAGTTTAGCCCATAATTTTAAATTAGAATTTGCTATTGTAGTTGTTAATGGACTTCCATTATTCCATAGTGTTTCTACTTGAGTATCTGATAGTATAGAATTAAACACTTGAACATTACTAAATTTTGATTCAGTAGATCTATAACTAGTACCTATTTGCAAATAGTTCATTGGGTAGCCCTGTTGATGGGTTCCACCTCCAGATCCAGTTAATTCAGTGTTATCTATAAATAATCTAGCAGTTGCATTAGTTGTTGTATCAGGTATTAACAAACAATAATGATGCCAGTTTTCATCGTTTACATCAACTTCAGCTCCATTACCTGCTATTTGCCATCTTCTACTAATGCTAAATAGCTTAAGGGAAAGGTTAGCCGTGTTGCCTACATGAGCGTAATCTATATGTACAGCATTATATTGAGAGGCGAATTCAAATATACCTCTATAAGTATTACTAACAGTTGGATCGAAATTTAATTTTTGCCACCAGGAAATAGTACATACGGCATATTTATCACCTGTTACATTGTAGGGAGCTGGACTAAAATTAAACCCATTATTAACTGCGTATGATGGCGCACCATCAGTAAAGAAATTATTAAATCTAATATTTTCAGTATTGCCACTATTTGTAGCAAAGTCACCTCCTACGATATCCATCACGTGTGTTTGTATATATTCTTCTACAGGCGGTTCAGGAGAACTTCCAAAATTTCCTACAGTTAATATTAGTACCTTATAAATATTTTCTGACGGTGTTTGAATATCTATAGAATTAAGAGAATAGTTTGAGATAACACATTGGTGAGTTACTTGTGAACCTGTTCCCATATCTATTACTTGAACTATTATATTATTCGTACCTAAAGAATGGTTTACTTTAGTTGCAAATTCATCAGTTAAATTCATAGTTTGAACATAACCATTAGGTGCTAAATTATTGATTTGGTTTTGTAAACTTGCTTCTACGGCAGTGGCCCTAGAGGTTTCTAAAGATATTGTTGCAGAATTATCTATAATTTGGTTTTGTAAACTTGCTTCTGCGGCAGTGGCCCTAGAGGTTTCTAAAGCTATGGCAGCTGCATTATTTTGAATCAATTCATCGGAGGCCGATTTTCTAAAATAGTAACATAAGATTTCTTGATTAAGAGTGCTACTATAACCGAAAGAATGTTGAAGTGTAAGAATAAAGTGACCTTCGTTAGATGGGTCGACCTCCGGAAGAATTGAATCTATTTCATATTTTGCTATTTCGCCAGTTTTTGTTTTAATTATTAAAGTATCATATTGTTGATATTCTTTTAAAACAATATACCTATTTTCTGTCAAAGTATCGCTGACATTTATGTATAAAGTGGTTACATCATTGGCTATATCAGAATCTAAATGGGCTTCCCCTACTCCTGGAATTCCAAGAGTAAATGTAGTTTGCCTATTAAAAACGTCTGAGCCAATGTGAAGGTTAGAATTATCATTTAATAACCCCTCAATTTGCTTTTGTCTGATTAAATTCATTAAATCAAGTCCACTTTATTCTATTTACTTTATATATCACATTCAAATATATAAACTTATGTCAAACAATGTTAAGTTTAAAAGGTTAATAAGGAAATATGAATATTTAACTGAAGAATGTGTCGATATCGAAGAAATGAACGGAGAGGCTAATAGAGCATTTAAAGATGCTTTAATGGGAACCGAAGAAAAAGAACAATATGCTGAAAAAGGAGATAATACGGAAAAAGATAAACCGGAAAAAAAACAACTACCTTCTAAATATAAAAAACTTTTTAGAAAAATAGTAGTTAAATCTCATCCTGACAAAATAAAAGATGATGTTTCTGAAAAAGAAAAGTTAAAATTAAAGGATATTTATGAAACAACTGTCGAAGCTTATGATTTGGGAGAGCCGGTTCCAATGATAGTATGTGCTGTTAAATTAGAAATAGACGTAACTGATTTTGAAGAGGACGTAAAAGAAATAGAAAATGCCTGCAAAAGTATCGAGGAATGGATAGAAACGATTCAAAAGTCAAGTGCATGGTATTATCACTATGTTTTAAAATCAGAAAAAGAAAAAGAAGAATTCATTAAAAAGTTTGTAGAGGTAACAAAAGGAAAAGAGCTAGGAGAATTATAACTTAAATTTTAAGCCTTTTTTATGTTTAAATTCAGCCCATTTTACAGGGTCCATCATATCAGGAAACTTTTTACCCTTATTACAAGATTTGCTAGCATACCATTTTCCAGGTAAAGAACAGCCGCATTCAGGACATTTTCCAAGAGGAAGACAGCTCTCTTTACATAAATCAGCCCTATACATAATTTGTTCCTTTTTATACCTGGGTAATGTATTAAATTGATCGCCTAACATTCTTAAATTACCCTCAAAAAAGGCATATATGTTTTTAAGTGTTATCTTAGGTTTAGGTATATTATCTTTCATGTTATATTTATCTTAATATGTTAAAAAAGGGAGCCGAAGCTCCCTTAAAATATAATAAAGTAAAACTATAATCAGTTTAACAGTTGTTTTTCAAAATCTATATCAACATTAACCTGTCCACCGGGAATTAGCAGCGTTAGTGTGCTTTTCCCCAACTTAATATTATCAATATTTTTATCTAAACTTTTATTAACCATTTTATAGTTTTTAATTTTTTAATTTTTTAAAATTATGCAGGTGTTTCAATAACATACCTTACAACGTAACTATCACTGTCATCAATTTCATATAAACTACCAAAGTTTGCATTGAATGTTAATGTTGTCGTATTATTAGTACTATTATAGACATAATCTACCGCACTAGTAACTTCGATACCGTTTAAGAAAACAGACAAAGAAGTTTCAACGATTTTTCCAGCGTAAATTTTTACAGTATCTACAGCTTCGTCATCAATTTTAGCATCTAATGTTCCAGAATCTGTCTTAAAGTCAGAGACTAAGATAATGTCCTCATCAAGAGTATCGATTCTTGAGTCTAATCTAATTACTTCTGAATTTGTAGCAGAGATTTCAGCGTCAAGCTCAGAGTCTAATCTAATTACTTCTGAATTTGTAGCAGAGAT
>CEWG01006406.1_pt1 | contig 17838 bp, 20 predicted proteins | sample 361411 | NCBI WGS metagenome assembly CEWG01 (sample SAMEA2622173, study PRJEB7988) | marine metagenome | biome: marine biome (ENVO:00000447); feature: surface water layer (ENVO:00002042); material: "saline water (ENVO:00002010), including plankton (ENVO:xxxxxxxx)" | depth 5 m | reverse complement strand
CTTGGCCTTGAAGCCCTGATCAGCGATGACTATCTCGAGGTCGAGGCGGCCATGGCCGACGCCGCTCCCGAGCTGGTGCTTGGAACCCAGATGGAACGACACAGCGCCAAGCGATTGGGAATCCCTTGCGCCGTGATCAGTACGCCGATGCATGTGCAGGACGTTCCTGCTCGCAACAGCCCTCAGATGGGATGGGAAGGCGCCAATGTGATTTTCGACGCCTGGGTGCATCCGCTGATGATGGGCCTTGAGGAACATCTGATCGGCATGTTCCGCCATGACTTTGAGTTTGTGGACGGACATCAGAGCCACCTGGGTCATCGCGGCGGGACAGATCAAGCCGCCGAAGAGCACAGCCCATCCCCCGTGGTCATGAGCCATGAAGAGCAAGGCCCGGTGTGGACTGCCGACGGCGAGGCGGAACTGAAAAAAATTCCCTTCTTTGTGCGTGGCAAGGTGCGCCGAAACACCGAAACCTATGCACGCCAGGAGGGGCGCCTGGAGATCAGCAGCGAAACGCTCTATGACGCAAAAGCCCACTACAAGGCATGAGCAAATTCACTCATTTCTTTTAATCAATCCAAAGAAAATACGAGGGTCAAGCATTTCTGAAATGAAGGATCTTTTATTTCTTGGTGAATATCAGCCGGGATGCATGTGTTGCTGTTGAATGAGATTGATCCCTTTTGCAAAGGTCCTGCATGACCACGACCCTGACGCGGCCAGCTGACGGAGAAGGCAGTGTGCAGGTCCTTCAGGACCCGTCGCTGAACATCCAGGAGGAGACCCTGGTGATTGCCGTTTACGGCAAGGGCGGGATCGGCAAATCCACCACCTCCTCCAATCTTTCAGCCGCCTTCTCAAAGCTGGGCAAACGGGTGCTGCAGATCGGCTGCGACCCGAAACATGACAGCACCTTCACGCTCACGCACAAGATGGTGCCAACGGTGATTGACATCCTTGAGGAGGTGGACTTCCACAGCGAAGAGCTACGACCCGAGGATTTCGTGTTCACCGGATTCAACGGCGTGCAGTGCGTTGAGAGCGGCGGCCCACCGGCAGGCACGGGCTGCGGTGGCTATGTCACAGGGCAAACCGTGAAACTCCTTAAGGAGCACCATCTGCTGGAAGACACCGATGTGGTGATTTTCGATGTACTCGGGGATGTGGTTTGCGGGGGATTTGCTGCACCGCTGCAGCATGCGAACTACTGCCTAATCGTGACCGCCAATGATTTCGATTCGATCTTTGCGATGAATCGGATCGTCCAGGCGATCCAGGCCAAAGCCAAGAACTACAAGGTGCGGCTGGGAGGTGTTGTCGCCAACCGATCGGCAGACACCGATCAGATCGATAAGTTCAATGAGCGCACTGGTCTGCGAACCATGGCTCACTTCAAGGATGTGGATGCCATTCGCCGCTCCCGCCTGAAGAAGTGCACCATCTTTGAGATGGACGACGACGACGAGGCAGTGCAAGCCTGTCGACAGGAATATCTCAACCTTGCACAGAACATGCTCGACAAGGTCGAACCCCTCGAAGCCGTCTCATTGAAGGATCGCGAAATCTTCGACCTGCTTGGATTTGACTGAGCTTTAGGTTCTGGCGCCCAGCCCGACCAACCCCATCGACAGCTCCCAGACCCTGCTGGCGGTCTGGGAGTCGGTGACCTTGTCGGACAAGTCCTGGCTGAACTGCTGTCCGTTTTTCTTCTGACGGTTGCCCCAGCTCCAATGCACCCCGGATTCTGCAAAATCTGGATCAGCAACCACCTGGGCAACACGATCACCCGCCAGCGGCTGGGAGACATAGCCACCGGTGATGTTCTTCTGAAACCAAGGAAAGATTTTTCTGAACAGCCTTGGGGCGTTGCGGAAGAGCGGAGTGTCGGCAACACACCCTGGGTAGAGCGAGGTGAAACTGATGCCGGTTTCGGCGTGAAAGCGCCGGTGCAGTTCCTGCGTGGTGATCATGTTGCAGAGCTTGCTGTCCTTGTAAGCCTTCCCGGGCTTGAAGGACTTGCCGCTGGCCATCGAAACAGGATCTTTGAAACCGGCCTCGAAGCCGGAGAGATCACCGAGATCGGCAGGAGCAGGAATCGGAATTTTGCCTCCAAGCTCCTTGGAATTCGCAGTGACCGTGCCAAGAATCACCACACGGCGAGAGGGGTGTGTCGAGGCCCTGAGACGCTGCATCAGCAACTGAATCAGCAAGAAATGGCCGAAGTGATTGGTGGCCATCGAGATCTCATAACCCTGGGGTGAACGTTCTGGCTGTTTCAGCTTCGGCTTGTAGACGGCAGCGTTGCAGACCAAGGCATCGATCTGGTCGGGCAGTCCCTCCACCGCCTGGCGGACACTCGCCAGATCACCAAGATCCATCAGCACGTGCTTCAACCGCTCAGTGGGCAGGTCGAGCTCATCGGCAGCGGCGGCGGCACGCTGAGGAGAACGGTTGGCCGTGATCACAGTCCAGCCCTGTTGCACAAGAGCACGTGTGGCATTCAGACCGACCCCGGATGTGGTTCCGGTGATCAGAACAGTGCCTGGAACGGGCATCGGGGGATCTGTGCAGATCGCTCAGTCTGCCGCTCAGACCATGCGTACAACCGCCACCGGTCACGAATCTCTGCGGGCAGCTGTCAGCCCAGAGAACAGACCATTAGAGCAAGACCGTTAGCGCCAAATCACCCGTAAGCGATTGGGAGCAATCCATTGCTCCTGCTCATCCATCAAACGTTCGTCACCACCGAGGGTGAACAGGGTGTCAAAGCGATGTTGCAGCCCTTGCAGCTTGGTGGCTTCCACATCCACCACAGCCGCCAGCTCTCCATGGCGGTCGAGCCGCTCTTGATAAGCCATCGACAACCGCACAACACTCACCACGCCCAGAAAGATCAGACCACCCTTCACGGCAAGCGCCAGGGCACTGCACAACAGTTCCCTTCGATCATTCTGCTGCTGAAGCAAGGCCGCCAGAGAGGCGGCATCAGGTGCTGACGAAACGGCTTTCTGCATGTCCGCTTGTAACGCGGCGTACCGTTCGTGCCAAGAGGCCCCTTAAAGCTCAGGCGCGATAGAGGCTCACGCAAAGGCGGATCGCGAGGATACCGGCGTGAGCAGCCACCACGAGAGCGATGAAGATTTCGGCCTGGGTAAGGGTGCTGACCATGACGGAAGCTTGAAACCTTTGCATTCTTTCCTGCGCAGGCCTCGGGGCGCCATCATTCGCAAAGGCCTGTCACACCCGCATGGAAGCCTTGAGTCCTGATTCCCTGGTGACGATCGACGCAAAAGCGATCAGGACACTGAACCTGCAGGCGCTTTCAGCCTGGATGGAACGCCCTCTTCAGGAGCTGCTCGATGCCGGAGCTGTCCTGGAATTGCGTTACGACTGGCCCCGTGAGGTCAATGACCCAAGAGAGCTGAGCGAATGTCCTGAGCCTCGGCTGTGGGCTCTGCGTGCAGACGCGCACTACCCCTGGCTGCCTTTGTTGCTGGATCGCACCGGCGGAAGCCTGGCTCAACATGTGGCGATGTTGGTTCCCCACGATTTCAGCCCCAGCGAAGGCATCCGTTTCGACCCCCAGGCCCTTGAGATCTGGATCACTCACCGGCTGATGCTTCTAGATCAGCATGGGGCAGATGCGGGGATTCCTGGACATCAACGCGGCAATCTTTCCTTGATGGCGGCAAGCCTTGGATTCGAGTTGGATGGAGGGTTCTGGGAGCTGCTGGACCAGGCGCGATGACCCCGAGGAGAGCCGGATGTCAATGGTGCTGCCTAATGCTGGCGGGGGTTCTTCTCCAGGGCTGCTTGAGGAGATCGCCAGCAGAGCAAGCCCTCACAGCACCAGCGCAAGCCTCCATCCCTGCCGCGATTTCAGAATCACAGCCACAGGAACCTCCACCACCAGGGCAGCTCGGCCCAACCCCAGAGCTCATTGCCAATCTGAGCCAAGCGCCTCTCTCTTTGTCGGCTCGACGCACTGAAGACGAACGTCAGGATGGAGAACGCCTCTGGAAACTTGAGCTTCATCAAGACGATCGACGTCTGGCCAGCTGGGAGGCCGTGAGCGGATTTGCTTCCAGCCAATCACTCGATCGCCGCTGGTCTCCCGGCAATGGAGCCCCCCTGCCTTCGGGCAACTACTCCTTGGGTCTGCCTGAAGCCTTGGGAGACGACATCTGGCTCACCCTGACGCCACGCTTCGAAACGACCCGCTCCGGCTTGGGTATCCATGGTTGCAACCCCGGCAGTGGCTGCGTCTGTCTTCCAGATCGCACCTCACTGGAGGCACTCGCAAGTTGGGTACAAACATTCCAGATCCAGTCACTGACCGTGGTGAACTAAGCCTTCAAAGAAGACAGCACGCAGGATGCGCACAATCCACGTGTGGTTCACACAACACCAGCACCGCGAGACGCTTCCTAAAACCAGATGGAATTCATTGGATCGATGGACGCCAACATCTGGATGGTTATTGGCTTTTTGTTAGCTGCCTACTCAGTGGTGGCGAACGATTCGCTCCAGACACTCGGCACTTACATTTCATCCAACAAAAAACGCACTCCCAAGGTGGTGCAGATGATTTTCATCTGCACCGTCACGATCTTCGTGCTGATGCTCGGCTGGTCCATCAACGGCGGCGACCCTGCTTGGGGACGGCTGGCAAACTTCCCGACTCCTGAAACTTTCACCTGGGCCTACATCATTCCTCCGATTGCGGTGCTGGGGCTGACCGCCTGGGGCGCGCCCGTCAGCACATCCTTTCTGGTGCTTTCCGCATTTGTTCCCAAGAACATCCCAAAACTTCTCGAAAGCTCACTGGCTGGTTATGTCCTGGCGTTCTGTCTCGGACTGGCGGCCTGGGGTCTTGGAATGTGGCTACTGGAGCGTTGGGTGTTCCGGCGGACCCAGGAAGGCAAGGATTTCAACAAGGTTTGGTATGGCCTTCAGTGGTTCTCCACCGGCTTCCTCTGGAGCATGTGGATGGTGCAGGATCTCGCCAACATTTTCGTCTTCCTTCCCCGCGAGCTTGGATTATTTCCGATGCTGGTCTGCACCGCCATCCTCTGCATCGGACTGTGTGTGCTCGTCGCCATCGGCGGTGGTCCGATTCAGGGTGTGCTTCGCAGCAAAACCAACACCACTGATCTGCGTTCGGCCACGGTGATCGACTTCATGTTCGGACTTTGCCTGCTGTACAAGGCATTTCTCAGCAGCTTCCCGTTAAGCACAACGTGGGTGTTCCTGGGTTTGCTGGGTGGTCGTGAAATCGCCCTTCGCATCAAAGAACAGGAATTTGAATACGCCTTCACCAACCGATCCGGAGGCAGTCTCGGCAAGATCGTCGGCAGCGATCTCTGGAAAGCGTCCATCGGCGTGATTGTCAGCCTGGTGATCGCTCTTGGCCTTCAGCCTCTGATCGCCTGGACTGGGGGCTGAGTTCAGTTCAGGGAGAGCGCGAGGGCGATGGCCCTGCGACCGCTGTCGATGGCTAGCACCAATGCCAGAAGCCGTAAGAGCCAGGCCAGCATTCCCGGCCTGACCCGATCCAGGCGGGATGCGGTCCACTGGGCCGAAACAGCAGCAACGCCTCCGAGCAGCAACCCCATCGAAGCCAGTCCCCGTCCTTCCTGCAGAAACTGGAGCGAGGCTGCACTGGCCGAACAGGCCACGGCCAACGTGCTCAGTCGAATCGCCTGACGGATGGGCATCGACAGTCCACTCACCATCAGGGGCACCATCAACAGCCCTCCGCCCAGTCCAAGCAGTCCTCCGGACAGACCCGCCACAGCACCGACCGCAGACAACCCCCAGGGAGATGGACCCTGCCCATCACTCGGCTGAGATGCTTCACGATCGGCTCGGATTGAGCCGGCCAACACCAGATACAGCAAGGCCTGCAGAGCCAAGAGGTGCCAGCCGGCAACCAGACCACCCAGACGACTGAAGATCAGTGCAGTCGCAAAAGCCGTCAGGCCAATCACCAAGGCAGGTTTCAGCGGCAAGGAACGGCTCCGCCAATGGGTGTAACTGCCGCCGATCGCCGTCGGCACGATGGCAAACGTGCTCGTTGCCAGCGCTTGGTGGGGGCTGAGCCCCATCCAGAGCAGAAGAGGCGCGAAGATCAGACCACCACCGATTCCCAGCAGACCGGCCAGAGCTCCTGCCAGGAGTCCCAATGGCACGGCCAACAGCACATCCGCCAATGTCATCGCCGCCATGACGCTGCCAGCATCCTGCCGGTCCGAGCACTCACGCCACGGTCGCCTGCTGCCCAATCTCACGCTCAACGGCGCCGAACAGATGGCCTTGGATGCCCTGCTGCTTGAGCAGTGCTGGACAAGGGGGCAGAAGCAACCGGTGCTGCGCTTCTACGGTTGGAGCCGGCCATCCCTCTCCCTGGGCAGGCATCAACGGGACATTCCAGAGGCTTGGCGAAACCTTGCCAGGACAGGTGAGCTGGATCTGCTACGCCGCCCTAGTGGTGGCGGTGCCGTGCTCCATGCCGGTGGTCTGACCTACGCACTGGTGTGGCCTGAAGCACCGCGACAGAAGCGGGAGGCTTATCTGCAGGTGAACCACTGGCTCACCGCAGGCTTCGCAAAACTGGGCGTCAGTCTCAATCCAGGCGTCGCCCCTGCAGAGGCCGGCGCCGTGAACTGCTTCGCCCGTTCCACAGCAGCCGACCTTGTCGATAGTCAGGGAACCAAACGCATTGGCAGTGCCCAGTTCTGGCAGCACGGCCATCTTCTGCAGCACGGTGAAATCCCTCTCAACTCACCGGCGGATCTCTGGCGAACCGTGTTCGGAACCGACCCTCCGCAATGGAGGCCAGCCGCGCCCGATGCCTCGGCAGTCGAAACAGCGCTGATCTCCAGTTTCAGCGAGGGGCTGTCAAATCACGACTGGACTGATCAGCCCCTGAGCAGCGAAGAACGCACCTTGATGCAGCAAGGTGCTGAGCGTTATCGACTGGATGCTTCAGCACTTTGATCATCAAGAAGCCCTGAAGCACGCATACTCTTCACCACCTGGGCCAGGGGCATTCCGAACGGATAAGTGTTGGAGCGGCGTGCCGCCGTGAGCATGGCCTCCGGCAGTTTCACGGATAAACCCTTGAGAACGGCTTCGCCCAGATCACTGCGATCAAGGGTTCCGTCGGGCAAACCGGCAGGGCCGAGCACCAGCAGACGCCCCTGCTCCGTCTCTTCCAGAGCAAGGACCGCCTCCCAGAGTGGTGCTGCCTGCTTGATCGAGGGCAAACGCTCCAGGGGCTGAAGATGATCAGCGATGGTCTGGCGATCCCATTGCTGAACAGGTAGGTCCTTGAGTGGCTGATCCGTGATGAAGCCAATCCATCGACCGCCGCGACAGACAAGCACCCAGTCAGGGATGCAGGGATCGTCGCTGTCCACCGCTCCCAGACGCAACTTGCTGAGACTGCGCAGACTCTGATCCGCCTCCACCACGCGGAAGCGACGGGAGGTCGCCGGTCCAACGGTTTCCCGCTTGAGCACCTGTTGCAGGGCCAGGGTCTGGGTCTGACTTCGGGACGCGCTCATTCCGAACCAGCCGAGAAGCACGAGCCACAGTCCAGCGAATCCACCTCCCCTAAGCACAATCCAGAACCCGATCACCAAGGCGAGGAGAGATAGGAAACGACCACTGGCGGTCGCCACCTGGATGCCTCGACGTTGACTGCCGGTCCACTGCCAGACAAGGGATTTGAGAATCAAGCCGCCATCCAGCGGCAACCCCGGCAGCAGGTTGAACAGCGCCAGCACCAGATTGAGCCCCCCGAGCTGAGCCACAAGATTTCCCAGTAGGGGGCTGACATGTTCAGCGGAGTGGACACTGAACAGCAGCACAGCTCCAAGGATCAGACTCACCGCCGGACCGGCGGCAGCCACCCTGAGCGAGCCCATCGCCGTGGAGCATTCCCGTTCCACCCGAGCGACTCCACCCATCAAAAACAGGGTGATGCTGCTCACCTTCACTCCCTCGCGCAGGGCCACAAGGGAATGGCCAAGCTCATGCAACAGCACAGACACAAACAACAGCAGCGCAGTGAGAAGCCCCATGGACCAGCTGATCCAATCAGCACCGGCTGCGGCAGGCAGTTTGGCGACCTGCTGCTGAAAGGCCATGGTGAACAACACCAGAACAATGAACCAACTGGGATGGACCCTCAGAGGGATCCCGCCGATTCGCATCAGTTGCCAGCCATCACCCAAATGATTTTCCGGCGGGCTGGCCGGCAGTGTTAGCTCAATCCTAGAAAGGAGATCCAATGCTGCTCCCCCATGGTCGATCAGGGCCTGTCTCTCAAGATCTGCGGCCTGACCGACTGCGATCAGGCCTGTGAGATCGCCGCCATGGGAGTGGATGCGATCGGCGTGATCGGAGTGCCGGACACGCCGCGTTTCGTAGAGCCGAATCAACGCAGGGCCATCTTTCAGAGACTGACCCAGGAACATCCCTTACTGAAGCGGGTCTGGGTCGTGGCAGACCCCAGCAATGAACTCCTGGCATCGGCACTGTCGGGGGAGGGACAGCCCTCGGTGGTGCAGCTGCACGGGGAGGAATCGCCACAACGATGCGCAGAGCTGCGTTGGCTGTATCCCGCCATCAAGTGGTGGAAAGCCCTACGCCTGCGTGGGGAGGAGGATCTCAACGGCATCGACGCCTATGCCGCCAGCGTGGATGCCCTGCTTCTGGATGCCTGGAGCCCGAAGCAGTTGGGAGGGACGGGGCATCGCCTCGATCCTGCCTGGCTTGAGCGGCTGGAGACGCGGATCTGCCGCGACCTTCCCTGGTGGCTGGCTGGAGGGATCAGCGCTGAGTGGGTCCCAACACTGGTGCATCAAGTGAGCCCCTTTGGTCTGGACGCGTCCAGCCGCCTGGAGCACAGTCCGGGGGTGAAGGATCTCCGTCGTGTCGAAGCACTCGTTGAGGCCGTCAGGGTCAATTCGGGCAACCGGGGATAGGTTGAATCTCCCTTCAACAGCACCCATGTTCCGGGCTACGTCACTTTGCCTCACCCTGATGGCGGCAGTCCCATTCGGGGCTTCAGCCCAGGGCATGCTGCCGGGATGCCGACTGGAGAACGGCAGTCTTCAATGTGTGCCAGGCCTGACGGCAAGCCCTGAAAAGCAGATTCAGGTGCTCGATGGACAGATCGACCAGGGGCTTCAGCAGGAGGGACATCTGCAGCAGGCGATCCAAGGACTGCAACGCTTTGTGCTGGTAGGAGAGGCCAGGGAAGGTGCGCTGCTGAAAGCGGAACTGCAACTTCAGGGAGCTGACGTGGATGAACTTGATGTCCACTGGTACCGCCGCAGTGGCCAGGGGAACTGGACGCTGGTGGAATCGGGCTCAGGCCACAGCTATCAAGTCGGCCCGCAGGACCGAAACGAAAGGCTGATGGCTGTGCTGGTGGTGCGCGGCCGTGACGGCAACGTTCAACGAATCAGCAGCAACGTGATCGGTCCGATCAGCAATTGAACGATTGGGGTGCTGCTTGAGGCACCCCACGTCCTACGCAGCAAGCGAGCGGATCAGATCAGTTACTCAGCAGAGCTTCCTGCTGGCGCACAAGCTCAAAGAATTCCTGCTTGAGGCTGGGATCATGACGGAAGTCACCCCGGACCACGGAATTGACCATGCTGGTCTGAGGCTCTTTCACACCACGCCATTTCATGCAGTAGTGCTGAGCCTTGATGATGATCCCGAGGCCCTTGGGCTCGCAGAGTTTCTCGATTTCGTCGGCAAGAATCATCACTGCCTCCTCCTGGATGTGAGGCCGTGAGAACACCCAGTCCGCGACGCGGGTGAATTTGGAGAGACCGATCACTCGGGCACCTGGCTTAATGCCGACCCAGCAGTTGCCCATGATTGGCACAAAGTGGTGAGAGCAAGCGGAACGGACGGTGAGAGGTCCAACCGTATAGATCTCATCGAGCTGCTTCACGTTCGGGAAGCTGGCCACCTTGGGTTGTTGGTGATAACGCCCCTTGAAGACCTCTTGGATATACATCTTGGCGACCCGTTCGGCCGTCTCTTCGGTGTTGTGGTCGTTCTCGATATCAATCACGAGGCTGTGCAGAAGATCACGGAAGCGATCTGCCACTTCCATCTGAAGCTCCTCTAATTCTCCAGGGAGAATGTGATCGGCGATGTTGTCATTGGCGAGGAATGAAGCCCCACGCTCACGCAGACGCTCGCGAATCACCTCGGAGATCTTGGCGTCAGTAAGAGCGAACTGACCACGGCCCTTACTCAGTGACGCATGCGAACTCAGTTGACTGAGCGCTGCGGCAGTAGTTCCGTTAGTGGAAGTAGGAAGTGTAGAAGTCATCTCTTTCAGAAGTCAGAAAGCGCCTGTAGCTGGCATGAGGGTTAAATCCTCAACAACCTGAGTGGCAGGTTGCTGGGCCAAGTGAAGAAGAGCGGCAGCGGCCTGATTGACGGGCAGCATGGCACGTCGGTCGAAGTCACTGTCCACGGTCGGGGAGTCCCAGAGGGAGGTATCGACCGCACCAAGCGTGAGAGTGCAGGCACGAATGCCATGAGCACGTTCTTCCTCACCCAGGCAGCGAGTGAAACTCGCCAGAGCAGCTTTGACGGTGCAGTACGCCCCCCAACCGGGAAAAGCATTTCTGGCCGCATGGCTACTCACGTTGATCACCAATCCACCCGCAGGCCTCATGGCAGGAACAACAGCGGAACAAACCTGGAAAACACTGGTGAGGTTGAGTTGAATCAACCAGTCCCAGCGGTCTAGAGGCATCTCCAGCAATTCCCCGGTCCAGGCAGCACCGGCATTGTTGATGAGCACTGAAGGGCGAAGACCCTGATTCAGCAATTCACCAATGCCGGGAGCGATGGCGGATGAGTCGGTGAGATCGATCGCCTTGTAGGCGACACGAACACCACCAGCACTCAGTTCCGACTCGAGAGACTGCAACGCAGCCTCACTGCGGGACACAAGAAGCAAATCCCACCCCGCCTCAGCAAAAGCCTTGGCAGCGGCATGACCGATTCCACGTGATGCGCCGGTGATCAGAACGGAAGGCAAGAAATCCGTGCAATCCGGAGCACCCTAGGCAGCGAAACCTCCTTCCGGCGAGGTGGCGTCGAGGAAACGCCCCATGGCCCTGAATTTCATGTAGCGCTGATCCCTCAGATCATCGACGGACAAAGCCAGCAGATCGTCGAGATGGCGATTCAGTGCTGCCCTCAGCGTCTCACCTGCTTCAAGGGGAGCCCAATTGTTACCACCAGCTGGCTCAGGCAAAACTTCGTCGACCACACCAAGGCTGAGCAGATCCTTGCCGGTGATCCGCAACGCAGCCGCAGCCTCGGAAGCCTTCGCCGCATCACGCCAAAGAATCGAGGCGCAGGCCTCAGGGCTGGCCACGGTATAAACGCTGTGCTCAAACATGATCAGCCGGTCGGCGACTCCGATTCCGAGTGCACCGCCGGAGCCCCCCTCACCGATCACCGTGGCGACGATGGGAACCCGCAGGCTGAACATCTCGCGCAGATTCACGGCAATGGCCTCACCCTGCCCCTGCTCCTCCGCCAACAGACCGGCATAAGCCCCGGGCGTATCGATGAAGGCCAAAATCGGCAGACCAAAGCGGTTGGCATGCTCCATCAGGCGCAGAGCTTTTCGATAGCCACCCGGAGTGGCCATGCCGAAATTCCGCGCCACGTTCTCCTTGGTGTCACGCCCCTTCTGATGGCCGATCAGAAGAACCGATCGTTCCCCTAGCCGTCCGATCCCACCAATCAGTGCCTGGTCATCACTGCCACGGCGATCACCATGCAATTCAACCCAGTCATCACAGAACATCTGGATGAAATCGAGGGTGCTTGGCCGATGAGGATGCCGGGCAACCTGAATTTTCTGAGCCGGGCTCAGGGAACGAAAAATCTCATCACGACGGCGTGCTGCAAGCGTTTCCAACTGCAGCAGTTGCTGGCTGACGTCGACCTCTGAATCTCTTGCCAGCTGACGGATCTGCTCGATCTGCTGTTCGAGCTCCACCAGCGGTTTCTCGAAATCAAGCAGGGGGCGACGTGCCATTGAGGAAGGGGAAAACGACTTCAGACAACAACAGCCTGAGGCTGTCCTTGGAGATTGAGGGTGGAGAAACCGTGACGGACCGATGCAGCGCCGATGAAATCCATCTTCTCCAGCGTGATGTTGTTACGCCCCCAGCTGAAATTGGTGTGACACTCCTCGAATTCAAGCAGCATCGCCTCCGCGAAGCAGGCGAACATCTGGCGCTGAGGTTTGTCCATCTCAGCGATTTCCATCATGGTCCAGCCGATGTCGCTGCCGAATTCAACAATGCCTCCCTTCAGCACATGAACGCCTTCACAGGCGACCTTGGCATCGAGATTCTTGGGGTAGCCCCCATCGATCATCAGACAGGGTTTGCGCAGCGAGGCTGAATCAATTTCAAGCGTTCGCGGCATACTCGCGACCCAGACCACGACATCAGCCTCAGGGAGTGCCTCTTCAAGGCTGAGGATCCTTCCGCCACCCAGTTCCGACTGGAGATCCTTGAGGGGCTGCTGCTGACGGGCAACCAGCAGCAGCTCAGCAACACCCGTTCGATTGGAGAGCCAACGGCAGACAGCACTACCGATATCTCCCGTGGCACCGACCACGGCAACCTTGGCTTTCGAAAGATCGATGCCCAGAAGAGGAGCATTGTTCTCAACCTGGCGACTGATCACCCAGGCCGTGTGGGTGTTGCCCGTGGTGAACCGCTCCCACTCCAGGGTTGTGCTGCGCACATGCTGATGCTGGAGAAGGTTGAAATTTTCAAAAATGATCGACGTGAAGCCGCCAAGAGCCGTGATGTTGATGCCCTTTTTCTGAGCAAGCTCCATGGCGTTCAGCACTTTGCGCCTAGCCGTCTTGAAGCGGCTCAGCATCTCAGGCACAAAGCAGGAATCGATGTAGGCACCGGAGATGGTCTTGCCTGTGGCACTCGTGACCTCAACGTTCTCCACCAGCTGGGGGGGCGCACTGCACCAGACATCGAGATCGCCTCCGGCGATGTGATCGAACCCGAGATCTGAAGCCTTGCGCCTTGCCGCCTCAAAGCTGGTGGAGTGCCCGATCAGACCAAACATGTACTGCCGACGGTCGTACGTGTACGCATTGAATTCAATCTCACCCTGATAACGGGCTGATCACTCATGTTCCCATGAAGGCACGTTCGATGGAAAACGTGCCTGTGCTTGAACCGGACCTGAACCTTCCAAATGGGACTTAGAGGGCTCGTTTCAGCCGAGGTTCAGAGAGCTGCTGCTGCCATTCGAGCAATCTCACGCATGTTGAAGCCGATCTCGCTGAGAGCTTCTTGATAGGCAATCAAGAAATCCTCAATCAGATCTTCTTTATCCATCTGAAGAACAGCAGCATCACCAGCAACCTGATCGAGCATCGAACGAATCAGAGGGAGATTGGCCTTGTTGGCAGCAAAAAGCTCTTCCTTGCTGGCTTCAAAATTGGCCTTAAGCCACTCCTGGCCATAGTTGAGATGGGTGTACTCATCCTTCACAACACCTTCGGTGATCCTGCGGGCAAACGGATCTGCCACAGGGATGTAGATGTGATAAGCGGAGATAGCAAAGGCTTCGATCAGCAATGCCTGAATCAAAAGACAGGTCACGACCTTGCCTTCCTTGAAGGCGGTCTGGAAATTGCCGTGAAGGGGACCGAAGAATTCCTTGGCGAAAGGCAGGTCTGCTTCAACTCCAAGATTGCGGCCGCAAGACGTGAAGCCCTTCATGTGCTTCATTTCCATCTTGGCTAGCCGAGCCAGTTCATCAGCATGCTCGGGGATCATGGTGCCCAACGACATGTAGTTGTCGTAGGCCTCCTGCTCACCTTCAATCACGATCGCATTGATGCGGCTGTAGGCGTCCTTGTAAGCCTCAGTGGTGAAGTCAGGCAGCTGCTGTGCCGATGCATCCCGCTCGTCAAGGACGGCGACCTCGGGGCTGACGGGGGTCGGCATGGATCTTTCCGTAACGGTCAACGTCGGTGACTGTAACCAGTGCCACCGATATTGGATGTTCGATTGATGGTGTTCAGATACGTCGCGGGTCTGCTTGAGGTGGCCAGCTGGATCTCATCAGGCTGATGAACAGTCGACGCCAATGGGCCACAAGCGCAGTCTCCAACTGACTTCCGAGCATCACATCAGCACCGCGACTGTCCCCGACAACACCGGAACGGCTGAGGTCGGCGGCAAACCAGGCGAGGGGGGCGGAACCTTCAAGACTCCAGCCTTCAGGAGGAGTGGCTGCCGCCGTCTCGCTGAAGTGGTCACCATCGAGCGGCCTCTGTTCACCAACCAGAGAGGGCTCAAGCGCCAGCATCAGGCTGGTCTCAGCGAGCCCAGCATGCAACCCATTCGCCAGCTCATCAGCAGGCACGAGGGACTTGAGTTCCGAAACTCCACTCCAGAGAAAACAGGGAAGGACGGCCATCGCAGGGGTCTCAACCGCCAGTTCTCGGGCAGCGGTTTGCAACAGACCGATCTGACCGCCATGGGCGTTGAACAACACCAATCGCTGCACACCCTGGTCCGCGAGCTGTTGACCAACTTCCTTAACAAGCCGAATCAGCAGTTCGGCACTGAGGCTGAGTGTTCCTGGAAAGCCGCGATGTTCAGGTGAAAGACCGATCGCCTGAGTCGGCAAAGCCCAAATCGGCATTTCTTCGGGAAGCCCTTCCAGCACGCGATCGAGGATGCGTTGCGCGAACAGCGCATCCGTGAGGAGAGGGAGCTGCGGACCATGCTGCTCGAAAGCGCCGAATGGCCAGACAAGGGTTGAACCGCTCCGCTCCAATGCCAGAGAGGCCTCCGGCCAGGTCATGCAGCCCAGCCGCCTGGAGTTTTGTCCACCATCGACGCTCATCCTGAATCAACCTCCTGCTGTCAGACTGTCCTGCCAAGGACAATGGGTTCCATGGCCGGAACAGAACGTCAGAATCCCCGACTTGATGGTGGCAAAGCTGCTGCAGCTTCGGCACAGCCGCCACGAAAACCGCTTCAGGTGATGCATATCAGCAAGCGGGAAGAGCAGGATCGTCTGCGCAAAGAAGCGGACGAGGCCCGTGCCGCAGCAGATGCGGCGGCGAAGCGTGCCGCACAGCTTGAGCAGGCCGCACTTGCCGCAGAAGGAAGCCAGTCGATTGCTCCCAGCCCCCCTGCGCCTCCCAGAGGGCCACAAGCGTCTGCCGCTCCGTCACGCGATGCCGACGATGACGATCTAGCTGGGATGACCATGGCCGACCTACTCGGCCCTGCTGATTCAGGCCGCAAGCTGAGTAATGCACCCGCTGAATCATCCACTGCAGCAAGCCGCAGCGTTGACGATTTTGATTTCGATGAAGATGCCTTCCTCGCAGCGCTCGATGCCAATGAGCCAGTAGGCACGACAGGTGAGGTGGTCACTGGCACCGTGATTGCAATGGAAAGTGATGGTGTCTATGTCGATATCGGCGGCAAGGCTCCCGGCTTCATGCCCAAAAGCGAATGTGGGCTTGGGGTCATCACCAATCTGAAGGAACGCTTTCCCAAGGGGCTCGAGATTGAGGTACTGGTCACCCGTGAACAGAACGCCGATGGCATGGTCACCATCAGCTGCCGTGCCTTAGCTCTGCGCAAAAGCTGGGACAAGGTCAAGCAGCTCGCCAAGGACGGCAAGGTGGCTCAGGTCAAAATCACCGGTTTCAATCGAGGGGGTGTTACTTGCGACCTCGAAGGATTAAGGGGCTTCATTCCCAGATCACAGCTTCAGGAGGGTGAAAACCACGAAGCACTGGTTGGGAAGACACTTGGCGTCGCCTTCCTTGAGGTCAACTCCGAGACCCGCAAACTGGTCCTGTCCGAGAAGCGCGCTGCAACGGCCGCCCGTTTTTCAGAGCTTGAGGTGGGGCAGTTGGTGGAAGGTCAGGTGGCCTCGATCAAGCCCTATGGACTGTTCATCGATCTGGGAGGCGTCAGTGGACTGCTGCATCAGTCCGTGATCACCGGAGGCAGTCTGCGCTCACTGCGCGAAGTCTTCGGACAGGGCGACACCGTGAAGGCTCTGATCACCGAGCTTGATCCCGGTCGAGGCCGGATCGCACTCAACACTGCCCTACTGGAAGGCCAACCAGGGGAACTTCTCGTCGATAAGGACACCGTCATGGCCGAGGCTGCCGATCGAGCCAACAGAGCCCGTAACGTCCTCAGGCAGCAGGAACAGTCAGCTGGATGATCACAGCTTCCATGTCTGCCGGTGACGCCGGCCCCCAGTCCCGGAGCGATCGTCAGGCCGACTGGGAGCTGGACTTCTATTCAAGGCCCATCCTCGAAAAGGATGGGAAGAAGCGCTGGGAGCTGCTGATCATCAGCACCCCGGAGATCAACAGCAACGAATGCTTCCGCTTCGAGAAGCTCTGTCCGGCAAGCGAGGTGAATTCCACCTGGTTGGCCGCTGCCCTGCGCGAAGCCTTGGCCGAGGCTGAAGAGCAGGGTTGGAAGCCACCGCAGAGACTGCGCGCCTGGCGCAGTGCCATGAGAACGATGGTGCAGCGTGCGGCGGCTGAACTGCTGCTGGAAGTGGTATCGAGCAGGCGCACCTATGCCCTGCTCGACTGGCTGGATGAACGAGAGCGGACGCTGTACCCACAGGAAGAGGGCTTCATGGCAGGCCCCCTTGCCCTGCCGCCGTCCCCTGTTGAAACCCCACCTTTGCCCTTGCCCGAAGCCGTCCGGGGCGACGCCTGGACCTGGGCTGGGCTGCCCGTCGGCAGCTTGAAGGATGCGAATGATTGGCCTCTTGGCTTTAACGGTCTGCTGCCGGTCCCCCCCTCTCTCAAGGCAAATCTTGAAGTTCCCGGGCTGCGTCTGTTCAGTCGCACCAGAGCCCTTGCCCTCGCAGGTTGGCTCGGAGGGCTGGAACCCGTGCGGTTGCGTGTGAGCTCCCGCCAGCTGATCCTTGACGCTGGTCAGGACGACTCCTGGCTGGTCAGTGATCTGAGCCAACAGGAAGCCGAGCAGATCGCCGCCGCGCTCGAAGCGTCGTGCCTCAACCTGCATGGCCTTCAATTCATCGCTGTGCAGAGTGCTCCTGAGAGTGAACGGTTCGAAGGCTTCTGGATGCTGAGGGATCAGCCGCAACCATGAGCTCCGCTCAGGGAGCAAATCCTGGCGCTGAGACAGAGGATCCTCTCGCTCAGCCCGACAGCCGCTTCAACACCCTGCCGGGCTGGACATGGGTGGGCTGTTATGGCGGTTACTACCTCACAGCAGATCAACTGGATGACGCTGGCTTTGAGCATGGGTTCTTCACCCGCCGCTGGCAGGGTCGTGGTCCCGACGAGCTAGCGACCTACCTGTCCTGCGGTGTCTCCGTTCATCGCCCCCAGCAAGTCCATGGGAACGTCGTGCTTGAGGCCTCCGCTGCGGCAGCAGCACCATGGCCCGATGCCGACGGCCTGGTGAGCGATCGCGGAGGGCAGAGCCTCTGGGTCTGTGGAGCCGACTGCACTCCGGTTCTGCTCGCTGATCCCAAAAGCGGGCACGTTGCCGCATGCCATGCCGGCTGGCGAGGCGTGGCCAGCCGTATCCTTCCCGAGGCCATCGCCAGGCTTGAGCAACGAGGCGCCTGCAGAGAACAGCTGATCGTCGCCCTCGGACCAGCGGTCAGTGGTGAGCGCTATCAAGTGGAGCAGTCAGTGGCCCTTCAGGTGGGTGAGGCATTGGCAGCCGAACCCAGATCACTGGAGGAGCTGCAGAGGCAAGCCGT
>CEWG01102464.1_pt1 | contig 17879 bp, 14 predicted proteins | sample 361411 | NCBI WGS metagenome assembly CEWG01 (sample SAMEA2622173, study PRJEB7988) | marine metagenome | biome: marine biome (ENVO:00000447); feature: surface water layer (ENVO:00002042); material: "saline water (ENVO:00002010), including plankton (ENVO:xxxxxxxx)" | depth 5 m | reverse complement strand
GGTTCCCATGTCGCAGCGGCGTGAACAAGCACCATCAACAAGACCGCCAATCCACGAAGTCCATCGATGTGCGTGGATCGGGTTTTCGAATCCATGTCTCTTCACTCATGAGCGCTGTTGGACATATTCAACCGCATTTCTGAACAACTGCAGTCCTTCGCCTTCCCACCCATCAAGACCGGGGTTGTCCGGTCCAGGTTCGTGTCGAGTGTGTGTGGGATGGAGCCATCGAGCATAGATGGCTTCGGGATGAGGCATAAGGCCAAACACCAAACCGGTTGAATCACAAATTCCTGCAATGTTTCGCATGCTCCCGTTAGGGCTGAGGGGGTAGGGGAGCAGTTCATCGGTTATGCCTTCCCCCACCGACGTAGTTGGATCAACATACCGCACCGTCAATTGATGATTGAGAGCCAAACGGTCGATGTCAGATGCTGTAGGCATTACGTACTTGCCTTCACCGTGGCGCACTGGACATTCAATACGAGACATTCCCTTCGTCCAGATGCACGGGCTTTCCGGGTCAAACTCAAGCGTTACCCAACGGTCTTCGTATCGTCCACTGTCGTTGAGAGTCAGGCTACCTCGTTGAAGAAAATCTGGGGAGGAACCCTGTTCTGGCCCTGGTAAGAGTCCGGTTTTCACAAGAACTTGAAATCCATTGCAAATACCGATAATGGGTTTCCCAGCGTTTACAAACGCCATCAGTGCATCTCGCATGGAGAATCGCATGCGGTTGCCCAACAGGCGACCACTGCCAAGGTGATCTCCAAACGAGAAGCCGCCAGGAACGGCAAGAATATCAAACGCCTCAAGCGATGCGTCTCCCGATACGAATCGATTGACATGGATACGTTCAGCTTCCGCCCCAACCAACTCAAACACAGCTTTGGTTTCGTGATCACAGTTGATCCCAAAACCGAAGAGTACAGCAACTTTTGGTTTCATCAAACCATGCCTCCGGTTAAGTCAAGTCGCCCCTTCCAGACCTGTGCCATGTTACCGACCTCCATTGAAACCAAGACGTCGTCACCGTCGGTGATGGTTAGGGTTGCATCATCAACAACTTCGCCAAGCACCGTGGTGTGATGGCCTTTCATGGCGGAAAGGAAGGCGGCCTCGTGCTGAGGAGGAACGGCGATGACGAACCGCCCGAGTGATTCACCCCAGAGGCGGCCCCAAACATCCGCTTCACCCGTTCCATCGATGTCAACGAAGGCCCCTATTCGGCCACCGATGCACATCTCTGCGAGAGCAACGGCGAGTCCTCCCTCACTGCAATCGTGGGCGGTTCGGACCCACCCGGCACGAATGCTGCTGGCCAATGCCCGGTACGTCGCAAGGTTGCGTTCAGGGTGAGGGAGTTGAGGCACTTGACCGCCAATGCCTGCGGTGCTACCGGATTCCGTCATCATGTAGGCGAGTTCGGACGCCCCGAGTTCTTGCTTGGACGAACCAACGAGATAGATCACGTCCCCGCTGAATTTGAAATCGCTGGTCGCACTCTGGCGCACGTCGGGGTGGTCTCCAAACAGTGAAAACAACAGCGTTGGTGGGATGGAAATTTTATCCGCTCCCGTACCGTAGTCGTTTTTCATTGAATCCTTTCCACTTACGCAAGGAAGGCGGTAGGCGCGACAGACCCGCTCCAGTTCACGGTTGGCGCGCACGAGTTGAGCCAGTTTGAAACGCCCGTCAGGTGTTTTCACGGATTCGATGGGGTCGGGCCAACAGAAGTTGTCGAGACCGGCCATCTTGTCAACATCAAGCCCTACGCAGACGGCGTTTCGGACGGCTTCGTCGATGGAAGCAGCAGCCATGGCGCCGGCATCGAGGTCCGAATACCTCGGAGCAATGCCGCAAGAAATCACAAGGCCGTGCGGGTCCCCGTGAATTGGAGCAATAACGCCTGCATCACCGGGACCATCCCGTTCAACGCCGACAAATGGCTTGATGGCGGTCTGAGCGATGACTTCATGATCGTATTGGCGCACCCATGTTTCTTTGCTTGCAATGTTCGGGCGTTGAAGCATGGCTTCGAGAAGGGAAGAATGGTCGGCGTCCGCAGGTGGAACAAAGGATTCCTGAACGGGAGGATTCCATTCCGATTCAAGTTCCAATTGCGGGACTCCATCATGAAGGAACTCGATTGGAAGATAGGCGACCGTCGCTTCATTGTAGCGTACGTGGAACATGCCTGTAGACGTAAACGTAGCCACAGCCGTTGCTTCAACCTCGTGAAGGTCAGCAAGGGCCTCAAAGGCAGCCTGATCTCCTGGGCGTACAGCGATGGTCATTCGCTCTTGGCTTTCTGAGACCAAAATTTCCCAGGGCGACAGGCCCGCTTGCTTAAGGGGAACCTTCGCTAGATCAATTTCGCATCCATTGGTGTATTCAGCCATTTCTCCGATGGAAGAAGAAAGGCCGCCTGCACCGTTGTCCGTGATGCAGGTGATGAGGTTGGCATCCCGTGCCTCAAGCACCATGTCAATCATCTTCTTCTGCGTAATTGGGTCGCCAATTTGCACGGCGCTTGAAGGAGATTCCTCGGTCAATTCAAGCGATGAAAACGTCGCTCCATGTATGCCGTCGTAGCCAACGCGGCCACCCACCATGTAGACAATATCGCCTGCAACTGGCGTTTTGATGTGCGAAGGGCGTCCATCAGGAAGGTGCCGAGGCATGATTCCAACCGTGCCGCAGTAAACCAGCGGCTTGCCAATGTACCGGTCATCAAACACGATGGCGCCATTCACGGTCGGAATGCCTGATTCATTTCCACCCACACGGACACCTGCATGGACGCCACGAAGAACCCGAGAAGGATGGAAGAGGTTCTCAGGAAGGGTCCCTTCCCAATCGGGCGGTCCGAAACAAAAGACATCGGTGTTGGCAATGGGGCGAGCGCCCAACCCCGTTCCTAAGATGTCTCTGTTCACACCAACAATACCGGTCATGGCACCACCGTACGGGTCCAAAGCCGATGGTGAATTGTGGGTTTCAGCTTTCATGCAAACGCTCCACGAGTCATCCCATGCGATAACACCGGAATTGTCGTGGAACACAGAGAGAAGCCAGTCGACCTCCTCCTGCATATCGTGAGTGGGTTGCATGATGTGTGTTTTGAACAATGAATCGACGATGGTGTCTTCACCCGTCTCATGGTCAACATGGTGAATTTTTGAGGCGAAGATCTTGTGTTTGCAGTGTTCGCTCCACGTTTGAGCGAGGCATTCCAATTCGACATCGGTTGGTGCATTGGGTGAGATGTTCATTGACGTGCGTTGAGCCCGTACGCCGGCATCCCGGTAATGGGCTTGGATGGCGTGCATTTCATTGAGATTGAGCGCCAGGAGGCCGTCATTGGAAATCGCCTCCAGTGTTGCATCATCGCATTCCAAATCAATCGATTGCGGTTCAATGAACACTTGTTCAGGGGGCGTTGGGAATTGGATTTCAGGCCATGAACGAGTTTGACATTCTTCTGGCCCAGCTACCAGTGCGCGTTCAATGAGTGTGTTATGGAGGGTTCCAGCCAACCAATTCACGTCACAGTCCGCCGGAAGGCCGTAGAAGACATAGGTAAGGTATGTCGCAATGGTCGCCCCGACGTCCGTTGGAAAGAGCGTTAGGTAGCCGTCTGTTGCGGCTTTTCCTGGATTGTCGGTGACGCCCGGCTTGAACCCCACCGTAATGACGGCGTCAGGCGTTTCTGGAAACGCATCAGAGGTTAACAGCATGGTGTTTGTAGCGCCGTGTTCGATAATGGGGTCGGCAAACAGATCATCAACACGGGCTGTGATGTCCTCCGAAGAAGCCTCGGCGTTGATCAGGTACCCACATATCGAGCGAACTTGGGTGACCGATACGGCATGGTCGGCGTTGAGTTGGCGGCGAACAACATCACCGCGAACATCCCGCATTCCCTCCCCTTGACGGGGCGTAACTTCAACCCGGGTTACTGGCATGATCTTCACCGCGCCCGTAGGGCAAGCCGATGTTGTCCAATGCGCTCTTTGTAGTCTGCGCCTTCATTGGTTCAGCATCTTAGCCAAGAATTGTCCTGTGGGACTATCATCGGTCTGAGCAATCGCCTCTGGTGTACCGGTCGCGATGACGTTGCCCCCACGCTCCCCTCCATCCGGTCCGAGATCGATGACCCAATCACAAGATTTGACGACGTCCAAATGGTGTTCAATGACGATGATGGTGTGACCCTTGTCTCGGAGTTGATGCAGGACATTGATGAGTTTGGCAACGTCGCTAAAGGAAAGTCCCGTGGTCGGTTCGTCCAGAATATACACGGTGTGTTTGTTGGGCATTCGCCGAAGTTCGCTGGCCAGTTTAACACGCTGTGCCTCACCGCCAGAAAGGGTAGTGGCTGGCTGACCCAGCCGAATATAGCCGAGACCGACTGCGTTGAGCGTGTCCAATGTGCGGTGAATCTTTCGGTGATTCTTGAAGAATTCAACGGCTTCTGACACCGGCATTTCAAGGACATCGTGAATGGTGCGACCTCGCCATTCAACCTCCATGCATTCCCGTGTGTATCGCTTCCCGTTGCAGATATCGCAAGTAATCCACACGTCTGGAAGGAAATTCATCTCTAATTTGATCGAACCTCCACCTCGGCAAGCTTCGCAACGGCCACCCTTTACGTTGAAACTGAATTGCCCAGGTTTGTATCCCCGCTCTTTGGAGAGTTTTGTGTTGGCAAAGAGGCTTCTAATCTCATCAAACACTTTTGTGTAGGTAGCGGGATTTGAACGAGGAGTTCGTCCAATTGGAGACTGGTCGATGATGATCACCTTGTCAACGTGTTCAATTCCATCAATGGAAGCATGCTTGCCTGGGAGGGTTTCTGCTCGGTGCACTTCCCGTTGCAGGGCAGGGGCCAAGATACCGGAAACCAAGGAAGACTTCCCGGAACCAGAGACGCCGGTGACAGCCGTCATGCACCCGATTGGAAACGAGACGTTGATGTTCTGAAGGTTGTTGTGTTGAGCCCCCTTTACCTTCAGATGATGTTTCGATGGTCGGTTTCGTTTCTTTGGCCAAGGAATTGATCGACGCCCGCTGAGGTAAGCGCCCGTGATGGAATCTTCGCACGCCATCACTTCTTCAGGAGGACCATTGGCCACGACAACGCCTCCTTCAATGCCGGCTCCAGGACCGAGGTCACACAACCAATCCGCCTGACGAAGCGTGTCTTCATCGTGTTCAACGACCAGCAGAGTATTGCCTAAGTCGCTTAATTCTCGGAGGGTTTTGAGCAAGCGGTCATTGTCGCGTTGATGCAGTCCGATGGAGGGTTCGTCAAGCACGTACATCACGCCGGTCAACCGGCTCCCAATCTGTGTAGCAAGGCGAATGCGTTGGCTTTCTCCGCCGGAAAGGGTGGTGGCCTTTCTATCCAGTGTTAGGTAGTCCAGCCCTACGCTGTCAAGAAAACTTAGACGGTTCTCTATTTCCTTGATGATTTCTGAACCAATGAACATGCTGCGGTCGTCAAGCGGTTCCAGGAGATCTTGGAATTCTGCCGGAGGGCCTTCGCCTTCAGGGTCCCAGGCTCGAACCAACCCAAGGGCGTCATGGACCGAACACTTGCTCACTTCCGGAAGTCGAATCCCGCCGACCGAGACATAACGTGCTGCATCGTTCAGTTTCTCGCCGGCGCATGCGGGACAGTCGAGGTCCGTCATGCAGGAAATGAGTCGGTTACGTGTTCGCTCGGACGTTGTTTCTGCATACGTCTTTTCGAGACGAGGAACGATGCCTTCCCATGGTTTGCTGTACTTGTATTGGGAACCGTTTTCCGAAGTAAATTCGTAATGAATGACGGTTGAACCCGAGCCATGAAGCAAAATGTCTTTTTCGTCCTCATCAAGCATCTCGAATGGAAGCGTCGTTGAGATGTTGTAATGTTCACACGTGCATGCCAGCAATTTGCGGTACCACGAAGGAGACATGGACTGGCGCCACGGTATCACACAGCCATTGGCTACGCTCATGTTACCGTCGATGATCAGATCGATGTTGAACTGGCGTTGAACACCAAGCCCCTGGCACGCATTGCAGGCACCAAGGGGGGAATTGAACGAGAACACACGGGGCGATAATTCTGGCATGAAGGCCCCGTGTTCTGGACAGGCAAAATCTTCAGACCATGCAATGATTTGGCCCTCTTGCGTGGCGCGGGCATTGGAATTTTTACTCAGCTCAACGTCTGAGCCAGGAGCCTCAAGGCTTTCGATTGCAAGCGTTCCACCACCAAGACGAAGCGCTGACTCAACCGCCTCGGTTAGGCGCTGTTTACGATCGCGCGTGCACCGCATTCGGTCAATTCGGACATCGATGTCATGCCGGAAGTTTTTGTCAAGTGTGGGAGGTGATTCAAATGACGTTTCATGGCCGTTCACGCGACCGTTAAGGTAGCCCTGTTCTACCAGTTGGCGGAAAAGTTCGACGTGGGTTCCCTTACGAGCTCGGACCACTGGACTCCAAACAGCGATGCCGTGTGCTTCCATTTTCCAAAAAACATCGTCAACGATTTCCTGAACGGTTCTGCGTGCAACCTCTTTTCCGCATGAAGGGCAGTGTGGTTTGCCAATCCTTGCCCATAACAAACGGAGGTAATCTTGGATTTCCGTGACCGTTGCGACCGTTGAACGTGGGTTATGGCTTCCCTGTTTTTGATCGATGGAGATGGCGGGCGAAAGCCCTTCAATGGAGTCGCAATCTGCTTTTTTCATTTGTCCAATAAATTGTCGAGCATACGAGGAAAGGCTCTCAACATAGCGACGTTGGCCCTCAGCGTACAGGGTATCGAAGGCTAGGCTTGATTTCCCGGAACCGGAAACGCCCGAAATGACAACAAATTTGCCTTTTGGAAGGTCCACTGAGATGTCTTTGAGGTTGTGGGTTCGAGCCCCTTTGACCTCTATCCACCCTTCTTGACCGCTTGACATCGTGAAGTCTCCACTCTTCCCCAACGGTCAACAGTTCTTCAAGTCGTGCTTTTTGTTCAAGCAGACAAAACGGAAATTACACATGCATCGCAGACGGAACCTCTATCGTGAGCATGCCGAGTGTAGTTTCATGGTCGAGATTCAGTCCATGGTACCCATCGCTGCGGTGGTTGACCTTGTTCTGGGCATCGCGACGTTGTCAATTCTCGGGCGAAGCAAGACTGAATCCGCCAGTAGCCGCATAGCAGGATGCATGCTCGGTTGGATTCTCATCTTCCTTGGATTGAGTTATGTTATGACGGCCGTGTTGGAATTTAGATACGGAGTTCAATCGGAATTTTCATCCCTCGACCTCAACAAAGTTTCGGGAACATTTGCCTTCACAGCCAAGAGCCTCCTTCTCTCAGCCGCCATCGTTTTGATGGCGCTTCTTCCATTCTTTTTCCCGTTCAGAATCATCAACAAAGGTTGGGATGTGTGGTTCCTTATCGGGTTCGCATGTGCTGGAACGGTATTCTTCACAACGTTCCATCTTTTGACTGATTTCAATCATATCAATCTCGAAAATTTCCTCCACATTCCGGGTTATCTCGTCTTGGTGGCAATGTACCTTCGATTTATCACGACCGAGGTTCGTGATCAGGATTTCAGATTGAGAAAGATTTCAGTGGTCGCTGGACTTCTGTTGATTGGCATTCACGGTGAAACGATGACGTATTGGTTGTCTCAAGTGCTCACCATCAACGATTATTTTTTCCAGCGGCAGACAATTGTAACCGGACTCAACCCGTCCTTCGCCACATGGGGTGGCGTGAACATGCGCCTAACTCTTGGCACAGGCGCCATATTGATTCTGTGTGTCGGAGAGGCATGGCGCTCGTTTAAAATTGGAATCTCACCCTTTGGAGTCCTTACGTTCGTTATTTTCATCATTGGATTCATTGCAGGTATAGCCGATTATGCCGTGCTGGACATCGTTCGAAGCTGCTACGAAACATCGTGCCAAGATTTCCCTGCTGCTTATTCAATATGGTATGATTTCACCTCAGAAGCCCTCATCTACCTTTACACTCCAATCCTGTTTATGTTCATCCTGCTGCATTATGATATCGTGGATACCAAGCGGGATGAAAATCGCTGGTTAATTCGAATAATTGTCATACTTATGTTGTTGATTGTGTCATCAACCATTCTTGAATTGATTCAATCCTTCCTTCCCATTCCAGACATGATTTCATCTGCAGCGTTGGCCATCGTTGTTGGTATTTTCATAGGATGGGAAGAAAAAATCGTTAGCAGCCTCATAGAAGGGTCAACTTCCATACAGAAAATCGTTCCCGATTTTATTGAAGCCGGTAGCGATGAAAAGGAATTCGATTTCAAAGCATTTAACCTTACTTTTGGATGCATAACGGCATTTATTTTCGTTGTCGCAATACTCTTCACAGGTTTGGGCGTTATGGGGGCGTAGGGAATGGAAGAAGAACGTGAAATTCGGAGTCTTTTGGTGACAAAGGAGTCGCGCGTTCCTACGCTTGTTGCGTACAGCCTCACGTTGTTGTTGCTGGTGATGACCGTCGGTGATTTTGTTGGCGACCTGAGAACAACAGCGGAATTCACATCAAACACGCCGGAATGGAACATCACTTTTGAGGTTCAAAATCAATCTTTGCAAGCCGTCGAGACACTGCAAGACGATGAAACAAGGAACGTCATGTTTGAACTGTCAGACATCGATGTTCCTGAAGGCTACACCATCGGTTCCATTGACGTCACCATCACCTCGGAAGAAGAAGAAGGCGTTTCCGTGCAATGCGACTCCATTGCCGGAGACATCATTGAAAACGACTTGACGGCGCAATGGAACGACCCAGCAAGCAACCTCTCAGGCCAGGACAGCAGTTGCATACCCATTGACCTCCATTTGCGTGTTTACCCGAATTTTGATGGAAAGTCCACCATTATCTCAGCGGTTAACGAATTCCAAGCGTTACAGCCCTGGGCCGAAACAGGTTGGGGGGTTGGTGTGCTCTCCGTGGATCTCGAACTTGACGTGAATACCCCGCTTGGTTTTGTCGACCCGATTAGCCAAGACACAGACGAAGAGATTACTGTGGACGTCACGGTGGTTATGTTTTCAGTCTCCGTCCAAGAAGTGTGAAGCTGGTCGTTTCGCCTCAGAAACCAAACGGAAGTGGGGCTTCGAACCGAACCGGGTCGTGCGTCTCCGGATGAAGAAACTCCAGGGAAGAGGCATGTAACATCACGCGTCGCTGGGGGTTGGTCAAAGCGCCGTGTCGATCATCACCAACGACTGGTGTCCCAAGGTGCTGCATCGCCATACGTATTTGGTGACGACGTCCGGTCTCGATCATGACGTCAACCAAGGCGGTTTCTTCATCGGACCATGTTGTTGAATAATGGGAAATGGCCTCCTTTCCTTTCGGATGATTTTTGTTGACGGCCTTGACGTTCAAGTGTTTATCTTCCATCAGCCACGAGTGGACTGTTCCCGTTGGCGGTGCTGGCTTTCCTTCCACCCGAGCAACATACAGACGATGAACAAGGCGGTCGCTGAATTGCTGTTGAAGTTCTTCCTTTGCCTGCTTGGTCTTGGCTAGGACCATAATGCCCGACGTTTCTTTGTCAAGACGATGAACAATGAAACACCAACTTCGCTCGTCGGTGAGCCGGACGTGTTCCACGCAGCGGCTGTGAAGGGTATCCATTTCCAAGCGATCGGTTGCGACCGAAAGCAGTTGATTCGGTTTATTGACGACCAAAAGGGTCGCGTCTTCAAAGAGAATGTCAAGGTCAACAGGTGAAGGTTGTTGGGGAGGAGGTGTTCGTTCTTCGGCTCGCTGGCGACCTAATATTTCGACCACGTCTCCTGGATTTAGAGGATGCTTTGCACGATGAACAACCTCTTCGTTGACCAGAATGCGCCCTTGGGTTAGCATTTTTCTGAGTGAGGATGAACTCGAATTGGGAAAGATGGTTCGCAGGGTTGAAAGAAGGTCTCCCTTGCCGATTTGTTCATGTTTCACTCGAATCACCTACAATACAAGAACATCAATCCATGTTCCCACTTCACCAGATTGTCCTGGTTGAAGCAGGGTTAGTCCGTGTGCGCTAGCCAAACTTTCGATGTTTCCGGAGCCTTGGTGGCGAGGTTGATACGCCATCATTCCCTCTTCGGTTGACACAAGTGTGACGCGCCGAAGCGTGACGCAATCTTTGGTGGATTTAACCGGGTCGCACAACTTGGCCCGAACCGTCCATTCCTTCGGCCCATCGGACCCAAGAGCATGGCGAAGATATGGCGCGACCAGCATTCGGAACACCACATGGCTCGACACGGGATTACCAGGAAGTCCGAACAAGGGTGTGGATGACCACGTTCCGAACAGTGGAGGTGAACCGGGACGGATTTTCATTCTCCAAAAATGGATGTCGCCTTCTTCCTCCATCAATCGACGTACGTAATCGAATTCGCCCATCGAGACACCCCCTGAAGTCAGAATAACATCGCATGTGGAACTGGCTTCATTCAAGGCTTGGCGAAGTGAATCCATTGAATCGGCGACGGCTGGGAATCGAACGGGAGTATGGCCCGCCCATTCGACCAATCCAGCCAGCCCATAGGAGTTTGACTCGTAGATTTCACCGTGTGTCAATGACTCACCGGGCGGCTTGAGTTCATCTCCTGTGGAAAGAATCGCGACCTTCAATCGACGGTAAACCGCAACGGTTGCATGACCCATCGTAGCGCAAAGCCCTAACCTCGATGGGGTGAGTTGTTGCCCTTTCTTGAGAGCGATGTGTCCATGTTGGAGGTTTTCCCCCTGGCGGCGAACAAAGTGTGGTTTTGGTGCCTCCAACAGTGTAACATTGTCCTGATACACCCGACACCGTTCAATGGGGAGGATGGCGTCGGACCCTGGTGGCATCGGCGCTCCCGTCATGATACGAGCCGCTTGGCCATCTCCGACCGTGAGGGGTTTGTTCGCACCCGTCGCCGCCTGCATACCGACGATCGTGAGGGTGAGGGGATAGGTAGCGTCGGAATCAAAACGGCAGGCAAAACCGTCCATGGATGAATTGTCAAAGGGTGGGTCGTCCACCTTGCTCGCCAGATCTTCGGCTAAAATGCGACCGGTGGATTCCCAAATTGGGAGGGTCTCGACCTCTATTTGAGGAGGAGATTTTTGGCATATCGCCATCGCCTCCTCGACGGTGATGAAGTAGGGGCAGTCAACCATGATCCCCCCATGCAGGCCTTGTGCTTGAGGATGTGGGTCACTGAGAGAGTGCTTGGAGTGATGCATTCGGCGTTCTTGTCAGTGCCTGATACGTCAGCTTCATGACGGCCATCGGCGATTATTCCTCTTCAAAATACTGAGTAAAATATTCGAATACCTTCCTGGCCTGTGTCTCGGGTGTTAAATCGATTTTTTTGATGTGATCTCGTCCAGCCTTCGACCATTCCTTTCGGTGTTTATGCCCTTCATCTATTGCTGAAATCCAGTCATCTCCTTCATTCATCAAACGTCCGGTTTGTCCATCGACGACCGTCTCTCTAAATCCACCTTGATTTGAAACGATAACGGGACAATCAACAAAATACGCCTCTGGTGGCGTGAGGCCAAATGGTTCGTTGATGGCGTTGCTCACCATCGCCTTGGCGTTTCTCATCAATGCTCTAATGGTCGCTTGTGATACCCTTGGCAGGGCCTTTAACACAACATTGTTTTTCTTGGCATGCTCCTTGTGTTTTTCATTGACGCCACCGCCGAGTTGAACAATCTGTAAATTTGAATGGCTAAGTTTGTTGATGGTTTTCCATAGGCCTTTTGCAAAAATAGCATGGCCAATCGTAACGACATACTCATTCTTGACAAGATTAAATTCTTCGGAAACAGATTCCCAGTCCTCGTCTTTGGTTGGTTTCATCGGCCAAAGATTGGTATCTATGCTGGGATAAAGAAAGTTGGATTTAACACCATACACTTGGTTGATTCGATCGCACGTGTTTTTCGAATTACCACTGATTCCTCCTCTCTCGGATGCAAGCACTACTAGCTTTTTATCGATTTTTCTCTGTTTAGACAAAAGAAAATTTGTTAATTTGAGGTTTTGTTTTGGTGTTCCATCGACGTCGTAGTGGAGGTCGTTGCTGTGTAAACCCCGGTTTGGTTCAAGCATATGTGTGTGAATTGGGAGGTTGTTCGGTATCAATGGAAGAATTTCCAACGAGGCCATTCCTGTTGTTATGTTCACAGCATCAATGTTAGAAAACAAGGTGTTCAAACCAATTCCTTGTTTTGTTAACGAAAGCATGGAGTACCATTTTTTTGATGCAGTACGAGATGATTTAGCAAAGATTTCTGAAAAGATTCCACGTGAGTACGACCAATCCCTCACGGGAGAGAAAAGAGGTATGTTCAATTCATTTAATTTCTCGATGAGTTCTTTATTCGGATGCAACGTTGCAAAGCTTAAATCGAAATATTTCGACCAAGCTTCAAGGTTGTTGATCAGATCTCTTTCTCCTCCACCAAACTGCTCAAAAGAGCCTTTCACGATTAAAAGGCGCTTTCTTTGAGGGTGAGTCATGTATCATGTGAGAGGGGTGGTTGCTATAATGTTGAGCCGGTATGGTAGAACTAATTTCTAATTCGAAGTGAATATAATTCCATCCTCACCGATGTTGGCATCGTACATGTTCTGAAGGACTGTCTTGACTTCGGAAATGTTGTGTTCTTGTTGATGATCCGGGAGATTAAATTTAGTAAAATGGCCAGGTAGAACTGAGATGAATGTTTCAACATCAATGTCTGCAACGTTCTTGAGATGGTGTGGCAAAAATTCAACGACCAATGTTTTGCAATTAGAGAGAATGTCTTTCATGCCCTTCATTGCAAAATACTCAGATCCCTCTATGTCCAATAAAACGAGGTCATAGTCATGTTCTGATAGATAATCATCGAGTTTGTGGGATTGTAATTCAATGATTTCTGGATTATCGAAATCATAGAGGAAACTGCTCTTCTTTGGTTTTCTCTTGCTTCCACCTGAGTTTACGGTGTTGAGAAGAAACTCTACTTTCTCGTGGGAGTCGTTCGCTAAAATATTGTGTGGTGTTATGTTTTTAGCATGATTGAGGTGAAGATTTATTTCCAACAATTCAAAGGTGTTTGGATTTGCTTCAATCGCTGTTATTTCTTTACAATGTTTTGAAAGTGGTATGGCTAATGCGCCGATGTGCGTTCCTACGATCAGAACCTTCGAATCCATGTTAATGAAGGTCTTGAGTCGTTGCACTTCGTCAATACCAAATCCACCTGAGCGCAGCTTTTGGCCAACTTCAAGGTCTTGTGGGTCAACGGCGAATAAACCGTTTTCGCTCTTCGTAATGATGGCTTTGATGTTCTGGCCAAGTTTCTTTCGAAGGCGTGTTGATTTGATTTTCTTGAAACCAAGATGAAGGCGCCAATAAAACGCTCGTATCATGATGAAGCCTCAGTTAAACTTCTTCCTATGCCCACACGCTGAGGAAGAGCACAGAACGGTCCAGCGTTGTTTTTCCTCTTTGGGCGTCTTCGCAACCATGGGACTCATGTCTCCGCTTGATGTGGATGTATTCAATCGCTTCGCTTCAAAGATACAGGTAGAATGATGGAGGGGGGTTCGATGCCACATCATGGTTGACGGTGCTGCACTCACCCAAGCCATTCAAACCACGTTCATGACCAGCGGTACAGCAACGGTTCTTGCCACGTTCCTCGGTGTACCGCTTGGGGCATGGTGCGCACGTCAAACATCGCCTTTTTTCAAGCGACTGAAGACCTTGATTACCGCCCTCTACGGTCTACCTCCAGTGGTCGTGGGTGTGTTTGTCTATTCCCTATTTTCGAAAGCCGGAGCACTTGGCTCCCTTGACCTCCTGTTCACAATTGAGGCCATGATTTTCGCACAAACTTGCCTGATCCTCCCACTGGTTTGGGGCGGTTCGTGGACGGCGTTCGAAGGAGTCGGACAAGCGTACAGCGATACGTTGTCCACGATTGGTATTAATGAGCGTCAACGATTGAGAATGGAAATCAATCTTGCGAGCAATGGTGTGTACCATGCGGTGGTTCTTGCTTTTGGAAGAGCCATTGCTGAAGTGGGAGCCGTCATTATGGTAGGGGGGAACATCGCTGGAAAAACCCGTGTCATGACCACGAGCATTGTTCTTGAAACCTCAAAGGGAAACATGGAACAGGCGGCGGTCTTGGGCACCCTGTTACTCGGCCTTTCTTTGAGTCTGGTCGCCCTCGCTGCTATGGTGCGAAAGCGACGAAGTGCGCGGAAAACAGTCGTTGAAGGCGATGATTTGCCAACGCCAACCCCGTTCAATGAGACGAAAGTTCGCACTGTTAACGTGGAAAAGGGAGGTAAAAAAATCCTACAGAATGTTAACATCAAGCTTGAGCCGGGAACGATTACGGCCATTGTAGGTGAGTCGGGTGCTGGAAAAACGACCCTCCTCCGATCGCTTGCCGGGCTCGAACAAGACGATGTGAAATCTGGTCCAGAGGCCTGCATTTATGTTCAACAACGTCCAATTCTCCTTCGTGGAACGGTAGCTGGGGAACTCATGTTGCCGTCTGGGTTGTTTCCAACTCTCAAACCAGCCGGACGTGCCTACAGTTCGTTGTTCCAATTGAATGACAAAGTCAACCAAGTTGGAGAGGACCTCTCTGGTGGTGAACGCCAGCGAGTAGTGCTCGCTCGTCAACTTTCTTTTGCTCCATCGCTTCTGCTGCTCGATGAATGCACCTCAAATCTAAGCTGGCTTCATGTTCAAACCATTGAACAGGAGCTGATTCGATTGAAAGAGGGTGGTGTGTGCGTTGTTATGGTCACCCATAACATTCAGCAGGCGCATCGAATCAGTGACCGAGTTCTCGTGCTTCACCAAGGAGAACGGTTGGATGAATCAGATCCGTTTGCTCGTTCATTTTTAGAGGGTGAATGGTTCAAGGATTAATCCACGAAGAAGGCATAATTTCCATTGATGGTAAAATGAGCGATAAGGGTGCGCCCTTCGTTTACCAGAAATTCTTGGAAGAGGATAGAAGAAGATGTGTTGGTTGAATCCACAATAAGGTATGCATATTGGTTTTCCATGATGCTGTCGTTGAATTCTGAGCGTTGGAGATTGATGTCTGGTTGAAATTGAAGCGCTGTCGCTCGATCTGATAGGGTGACGCATGATTTTTCATCAGCCATGTTGATGGCTGCACCCATTCCTTGACCAATCGAATAGTACCAACTGCCCGAGGGGTGATATCCATTGGCGTCCTCAACCATTGGTAATCCACGCGTTTCATTCAAAAGGAGCCAAAGGTCTTGTTCCTTGGAGTGGGTGCCTGAATCATCCCCTCGTGAAATGAAGCAGCGCTCCTCTTCATAAATGAGGGAAAACGCATCATCGATGGTCGTTGAATATTGATCTGGGCCAACGAGAACAAAGGAATTTCGAGCGATGAGCGTTCGCCCCTTCGCATATCCTGCCTCGATAAATTCCGCTTCTCGTTCGGGTGCATGAACGATGAGGGCATCCACATCCCCTGACATCCCAAGCTGCAAGGCAGCACCTGTACCGACAGCGACGTATTCGACGTCGACGTCGTGGAGGTTTTCAAACTCAAGAATCAGCGCGTCCAATAAACCAGAGTCCCGCATGGACGTCGTTGTGGCCAAACGGAGAGAACCGTCGGATGATTCCATTGTATCAAGGCAACCGCTAAGAGGAAAGATCACCATCACGATGACCAATGCTTTGAGATTCATCTCAATCGAACTTCATGATGTGATTGCACTCCGGATAAGAGCAGGACACCGTGTATCGAGACTTCTTCGGTTTCGGAATTTTCAAAACGCTTCCACACATATCACATTGAACACGAATGGTTTCAGGTCCGGTTGGTTTTGGAGTATCGGATAAGGTACGGCCAACATCGGTCGACCAACCAAGAGCGTCAGTGTAACCGTCTCCGGTTTTGTTCAGTTTTGACTGACGAAGTGAGAGTCGCATTTTTCGCTTGCGCTTACCTTTTTTCTTCTTTGGGGTCTTGGTAGCCATGGGACTCATGACTCCGCTGGATGTTGATGTATTCAATCGCTTCGCTTCTTTGTGGCATGAAAATGATGCCATGTTCATCGAGATCTAAGCGATCGTGTTCCTCGGTGAAATTATTATCAGCAGGGTGGGGAGCACTCGGGTACATGATTGAGGGTTAATGTTCAATAATGTATGATTCTCCGTTTTTGGGTTCATGGACAACGTGTCCAAGTTCTCGTAATTCTTCAACCAACGGAGGACGAGCATGTTTTGGATCTGTGTGATAAATCACGATGTGTTTAGCTTCACAGGATTTTGCAAAATCGACAATTTCTTGATGTCCGGCATGGGTAGAGAATGAAAATTGTTCAATGTGCAATGAAACGTGATGCCGCTGCCCATATATTTCGATTGAACCGGTTTCAAGTAAATCTCGACCCCCTGTATCTTCTGCTTGATATCCAGTAAAGAACACGGCGTTTTTGGAGCTGTGTCGAAGGCGATTCAAGTACCAAAGAGCTGGTCCGCCTGACAACATTCCACTTGTTGAGACGATGACATCTGCAGCAAGTGCTTTTTTCCGATCGGATTTACTCTTAACTTGCTTTGCCCAGCGCCAGGCGCGTTCAAGAGCCGCTGAATCTTTTAGCAATGAAGGATTGTTCAAATGCGCCTTAGCAACGCGCTTTCCCATGCCATCAACGTGGACATCAAGGTGAGGAAGGTGTTTGTGAAGAAGCATAACCATGTCCTGCGTTCTTCCATTTGCAAAAGCTGGAATTAACACGGTTCCACCCGAACGCACGATGGATTGTACTGATTCGATGAATCGATCAATTTCTTCATCTTTTGGAGGATGATTTCGACCACCATACGTTCCTTCAATAAACAAGACATCAGCCTTGACTGGTTTCGCCCCAGATACCAAGAAAGAATCTCGCGTGTCAAAATCACCCGTTAAAAGAATGGACATTTCCGAGGTTTGAATGTGAAGCATCGCAGCGCCAGGGATGTGGCCAGCTTGGTGAAATGTTAGTTCCCAATTGTGATGATTCCACGGAACACCATGGTCATGTACAAACCATGAATCAAGCGCCGTGTCAATGTCGCGTTTATCCCATGCAAGGGGATAGCGTTCGATTGAGCTCACTTTGTAGCAATCCCTCCACATCATCTCGGATAGTTCAGCTGTAATGGAAGTGCCGTGAAGTCGAGTTCGGTGATGAGCGCAAAGCCACGGCACCATGCCGATGTGATCGATGTGTGAATGCGTAATAACAGCATCATGAACAACCGGCGCTTCTCTCGGGTAGCGTGGAGGATTGGTAGGCGCAAGCCCGTAGTCGAGGAGCAATCGGGTTCCATGCATGTCTTCAAGCACAACACCGACATTTCCAACTTCATCACCTCCACCAAGATAGTGGAATCTCAAGCCTTTGATTGGTGGCTCCTCAGGATACGTGCTGGTGCGTCCTGGTGAATAGAAGACCATGTTTCTTGGAAAAGGTTCTCTTCCAAGAAGATGTGGGTACCACCCCTTCGTTTCCATTGGAAGAGTATTCGATGGGATATGGATAGAAATTCAATGAATCAGTTTCCCAATGTTGATATGCTTCTCGCGACCATACTCAACGGGTTTTCTTCAATTTAACATACATCATCGATTTCTTCAATTCAACGGAAGAAACGATACACAGTTCCAATGGAAACGAAGGGGTCTTCAGACAGACAGCGTTTTACCGTTCAAAAATGGTGTTCTTGTTTCTTCACCAAAGCGAAGATACCTTGAATGAAGATTT
>CEWG01227784.1_pt1 | contig 18076 bp, 27 predicted proteins | sample 361411 | NCBI WGS metagenome assembly CEWG01 (sample SAMEA2622173, study PRJEB7988) | marine metagenome | biome: marine biome (ENVO:00000447); feature: surface water layer (ENVO:00002042); material: "saline water (ENVO:00002010), including plankton (ENVO:xxxxxxxx)" | depth 5 m | reverse complement strand
TCCATGACTTGTATAATATTCATTGGCATATATTTTATGAGCGTTTGATATGTCGTGTCCATTTACATCTAAATTTGCACTTAACGTTGGGGAATTATCCTGAAAAAGAGATAATATACCCCCACTAGATTGTGTTGTCCACGATAATTTACCAGACCCATCTGTTTTTAAAACCTGGTCAGCTGTACCGTCGTCATCTGGCAATGTTAATGTATATGATGCACCGGCACTGTGAGGAGGACCTTTAATTTTTACACCATGACTATTGTCCTCACAATTCAATTGAATCTGTCCAGAACCCCCTGTATTACCTTTGATTTTTACAATACCTGAACCATTTGGTGATATTTCTATATTTCTATTGCTACTGCTTTTAATACCAAATGTGCTTACATCTAAGTCTGCGCCTAACGTTGGGGAATTATCCTGAGAAAGAGATAATATACCAACATTGGCGCCTATGGAAATGCCGTCTAATTTATTTTTCAATGCATTAGTGAAATTGTTTTGTGTTAGCCCTCCGTCACCTATTGTCTTGAAATTTGCACCATCTTGAATGCCATTTAATTTAGTAGCAAGAGTTGGTGTAAAGTTTACCTCTGTTAAACCATTAGCGACAGCGCCGGCTGCGGTTCCAGTTGCTAATGAATTTGTCCCCGTTCCCCCACCACCGGCTGGTATGTTCGCTAAATGATTTGCCCAGTGTGGTGAAAAGTTTACCTCTGTTAAACCATTAGTACCAGCACCGGCTGCGGTTCCGGTTGCTAATTCTATCTGAACCGGTTCATTTTCTTCATCAACTACTTTAATACCGTCTGTTACTAATTGATTTAAATTTTTATTTAAAAAATTAATCTGCTGAGTATTAATACCCACGGATGTCTCTAATATATTTAATTTACGGGTAATTGAAAAATATTCGTCAGATATATCTTCAGACATTAGATGATTATTATAGTTATATTAGAATTTATTTTACGATATTTAACTATAGCCTAATTCAGACATTATAATTCTTAAATCATAAGGTGATATATCAATTAGATTTGATAACATTTCATCAACAGACGGTCTTCTAGAATATTTTTTCGTAAACGAATCTATAAAATTAGTGACCATTTTAACTTTAATATTATGTTTACTTTTTTCATTTTCTTCAATCTCTATTTTTTCTTTTTCTAAGATGTCTATTTTAAGTTGATCCTGTTTATAAACTACATCGCGTATAGTGGTTATGTCATTAAGAATATCAGGTTTTATAATTCTATTGAAATTTTTAAGTTTCCTATCCACTTCTCTTTTATCATCCCCGGAAGTCATTTGGGATTTAAATTTATCTATTATATCGCTATCAATATGAGGACAGGTTTCCATTAAACGATCAAATTCATCTCTACATGTTTTCATGAAATATGTTACATCTACTCTTTCTTCTGGTGATTTTAATAATTCTATTCTAATACTTCTATGAAATTTATCCCATGAAATAGAACTCATTGCATGGGCTTCAGATAGCTCATTTATTTTAAAAAATTGTGATACTGTTGTTATTATACCAGCTAATATATTAACACTCCCTATTACTATAGAACATTCAGATCTATACCTCAATGGAACTCTTTCAATTGCAAAATTTGCAGTACCTGTTAAAGTTGATAAAACAATGACTGGTATTGTGTACATATTTCTTTTTTTTGAATATTTTATATTAGAATTCGCATGAAGCAATTTATAACATGAGGCTTTGTCTGCCCAATCTATAAATATATTCTCATGGTGTTTTTCCCATGGGATGTATTCTCTAACTGTAGTTTCAGATTTATTGTCCATGTTTCAATTACTTTATTAAAATAGATGTATAAATTAATGGAATGAATAACAACGAAGATTTTCTATACATTGAAGATTGTAAAAATGACATATATTCTTTAATAAAAAACATAAATGACAAGTGTACAAACTTAGAAGATCTTTACAAGGAATACCTGCAAGAAGTTTTAAAACACGATACGCATTTAATGTCCTTAGATGTTTTATTTTTTCAGATAGAATTAACATACGAAGACATTAAAAATTACACCAGTTTATTTAATGAATTTTTATCTAGAATGTACGGAATGTACTATAAACTATACATTAAAATAATACATTCTCTTAAAGATATAAAACTTGATAATATTTTTGGAAATAATCTATTTTTTAAACCTACGCCGTTCGACGATTTAAATAAAAGAGAATATAACTTTGAAGAAACAGAAAAGATACATAATACAATCATAAATATAATGTCATCTATAACACAATATATATCAAAACAAAAATACTCAATAGAAGACGATGAGGTGTATTCTAAAACACACAAAGGAATAAATATAAATCAACTAGTATTCGAAAAAACACATGATAATGAAATTTTGCTACAAAAAACTAAACTATTCAATAATATACTTGAAAATTATTACGAATATCAAAAAAAATTTCTAAAAAGAATGATATTAAAATTAAAAGTTTTACAATTTCAAATAAATTCTGATATAGAATTTCAAACAACTAAACGAGAATCTAAAAATAGTGTAAATATGGAAGTAAATAATTCTGTGAGAGATGAAGAATTTCAGATTTCTGTTTTAGATGGGCTAAATTTATCTACTGAAAATACGGTAGATAAAAAAAATATATGTAAAAGGTTTATACTAAATTTAAATAAGTGTTGTATTTGAATATTTATCAAATGCTTCGAGTGTATGAGGACAGAGATCTGTAATAATTTCTTTCATCGCGTCTGAATATTCCTTTATTTCAGATTGTGCATTTTCTGCAGACCTAAGTCTGATAAAATTCATTAAATTGTGTAGGTCGGTACACCAATAAAATTCTGTAAACATGTTCTGAGGAAGACCAATTCTAGCAATTTCTTTAGACACGCCGTCTTTTACGAGCTCTTTATAAAGTCCGTATTGTTTATATGAATTTGTCATATATTCATCAAATTTATACTTTATATGTTCATCCTTAATTTCATCTCCAGACATTTGTTTATTAAGTTTCCCCTGTCCATATATAGTTCTAGGACAATAAAACTCACCTTTCATAACAGAATATCTCCCTGAAATTTCATTAACATTAGCCGTTCGATGTCTAATCCACTGTCTTTGTACGAAAATAGGACATTTGACATGAAATTTGAATTTTACCATTTCGAATGGTGAAGTATGTTTATGTTTAATGAGAAAATCTATTAGCCTTTTATCCTTTTCAAGTGTTTTAATACCCTGATCAAAAGATACTCTAGCTGCCTGAACTATTGCATGGTCACACATTAAGTCTTTACAACTTTTAGGAATATATCTAGGCATGCAATCAACCAATTTAACAAATCCAATAGGACCATATGTATCAAAATTTACAAATCTAAGTTTATCATCAAGATTAATCAGTCCATTGTATTTTTTACTCTCAGGTTCTTGGGGATTTATAATATTTTCTGCAATATTTTTGGCCTGATCACGGAGACCTTTTATTTTATTATTAAGTTCTATTTCAAACTGATCATTTATATTATTTGGTAAAGCAACAGAAATAACATTTCTTGTATGCCTTACTTTTCTAAGTGTAATTAACCCCCTTCTAAACATCAAAAACAGAATATAAATATAAATGTTTTCTTACTTTATATTGATGAACTTATTTAAACAAATAATTTACTACAATATAAACAATGCCTTTATTTATCAAAATAGATCCAGAAGATTCTCATCACTGGGAAAATCATCCGACATATGAAAAAGCTAGAAAAAACGAAGATGTAGGATTAGATATTCCAATGCAAAAATCAATCCTTATACCCGCTAATTCTAAATCTTTCAAGATAAATCTTAATATTAAGACAAATCCCAGTCACGGATATATGGTTCTTCCTAGAAGTTCCATTTCAAAAACTAATGTGAGACTAGCAAACTCTGTTGGAATTATAGATAAAAATTACCGAGGTAATGTGATTGCAGTTGTTGATAATACAGGGGAAACCGATGTTTTATTTCAAGAGGGGTGTTGTTATTTTCAAATTGTAGCTTTTGATGGAATTCTTCCTAAATTTCAGATAGAAACTGTTAATGATAAAACCGATAGGGGTTCTGGAGGGTTTGGAAGTACAGGGGCTTCTAATTAAATTACCGGTGAACCGACAATAAAAAGTCCTTCTTTATCTAAAAAATCAAGGGTTAATTTGGATGCTATTTGTTCAGATTCTTTTTTTGTTTTATTAGTTCCCTGGCAATATTTCTTTCCATCTATTAAAACCACAGATGTAAATACTTTTTTATGCGCTGGTCCAGAAGTTTCTACTAGTTCATATTCTGGATTTACCTGAATACTTTGCTGACATCTTCTTAGTAAAATGTCTTTATAATTATTATCTTCTTCTAAATCTTCAAAATTGATGTATTTATTTATAATGTCTAAAATAAATTTCTCAGCGTACTTAAATCCAAGATCAAGATTAATAGAACATATAAAAGCCTCAAATATATCTTCCAAGAATCTATCATTGTCTCTACCACCTATATTTTCAACATTTTTACTAATAACAAGAAATTTATTTAAATTTATCTGTCTAGCAAAATATGCAAGAGTTTTACCGTTTACTAGTTTAGTTCTAATTCTAGTTAGAAATCCCTCATCTTTATTTGGGTATTTATGAAAAATAAAATTAGCGACAACAAGATTAAGAACCGAGTCTCCAAGGAATTCGTATCTTTCATACGAAACCCTTAAAGATTCTTCTTCTTGTTTAGCTAAGAATCTTAGAACACTTTTATGAATAAAAGCTTTTTGATAAAATAAAATGTTTATAGGTGTTACATCTATAATAGAAAAAACATCTTCAGTTGTAATCTCCTTGTTATTCTCGTTGAAAAATTTAAACATCAATACTGTATATAGAGTTATAGAATTATTCTTTTAAATTGTTATTTTTTTTGTAAAATTTCCATGGTATCTTCAAGTTTTTTTCCATTGTTACATATGTTCATAATGTCTTTAATCTTCAATAGACTTGAATGTGCTAAATAATCACTTGATACATTATTATCTGTTGAATAGATTTCTAGTTTTTGAATAGAATCTCCTATTGAATATGTGTAATTTTTTAAAAGAAAATTATGACGTTTCCATTCATATGTATATAAATTAATTTCATTTAGATTAGGATCAATATTGTCTACTTTTTCTTTAGTCTCTGCAGTAACTAATATATCATAAGGCCCAGTATTCTTAATTATAATACTATCAATAACCTTCATAGGGGATTCATCTCCTTCAAACATAACTTCCTCTATGGTTTTTTTCCACCCATCATAAGAATCAAACGAAGATTTAATTTTATCATAATTAATTTTATTAAATAGTTTTGAATCAAAACCAAACTCATTTGTATACTTTCCAAATGTAAATTTTATACAATTACCCTTTTTATTGTTATCTTGAAAAAATTCTACTAAGCCTGGTAAAACATTATCCATTTTATACGTTATTAATTTGTTTCTTTAAACCTATATAAAGGAATATATAAATACTTATTTATAAAAATGACCACTCTAGAGCAAACTGAGCCTCTAACTCCGTCCGATAAGTTTGACCTTCTATTGAAGGATTTTAACACTCTCGCAGAAACTCTTAAGACTATGAATGTTCGTCTTAAGACTCTACAGAAAGATGTAAACAAGGCTATGAAGTCCGGTAAGCGTTCAAAGCGTGTAACCGATGTAGATCCAGATGCCCCTAAGAAGATTTCCGCTCTACAGCGCCCGGTTGCAATTTCAAATGAATTGTGTTCATTCCTAGGATTCCCCGAAAATAGCGAACATTCTCGTCAAGAAGTAACATCTTCTATTAATAATTACATTAAGGTTAATAATCTACAGGATCCTAACAATCGCCGTTTTATTCTTCTAGATACTACACCCGAGGCTAAGAATCTAAAGGCTCTTCTTAGGAATCCAGATCAGCCTGTGACATTTTTTAATATTCAGCGTTATCTAAAGCCTCATTATCCACCATCTGAGAAGGATAAGAAGACAGGGGATTCTAAGGAATCAGAGACACCTGCTCACTCACCAGAAGTAGTACCCGATGCGGCTGTTGTACCGGAACCCCCAAAGGCTTCTGCTCCAAAGCCTCCGGTGAAGAGACGTGTTGTCAAGAAGTAATAAATTTAAATAAAAAAAGAGTGTGTAAAAAATACTATCCAAGAGTATATAATTATATAATATTAATGTATTACATCAAAAATGTAAAAACGTTAGGAGAAAACAAATGTATAGTATATTCAAATATGTATATAAATTTTTTACGTATGGGTTGTAAATATAAAGATCAGGAGTTAATCAATAGTTTATGTCCGGAATTTATAAGAGATAAATGTGTAAATAATATTCACGTTCCATATCACTTCACCTTTTAATAAAGTATTAATAAAGAGCCCTCGTGGCGCAATTGGATAGCGCGTAGGACTTCTAATCCTAAGGTTCGGGGTTCGATCCCCCGCGAGGGTTCTTTATTAATATTACATAAATTGTAATTATCACCCGGATGGTGATCCTGAGTTTGGATCTTCGAGTGTTATTAATATTGATATATATATGTATATTATCATGTATACATGTACATTCAATATACCAATTTTACTTAATCTATTATAATATTTCTCCATCAATAAATATCCAACGACCCCGAAAAATATATCACTTATCGAATTTATATAACTTCTTGGTTCCCATGATTTATGAAGTTTTTTATGAGATTCTGCAATATATGTATAGTAAAAATCTTTAATTTCATACATAATATGTAAAATATTATATATTATAAAGCCTTTATTACTCGTTAAGCCAAGATATTTAGTGGAAATTATATAACCAGCACACCCAGAAAATAGATGCCTTAAAGAATGAATATCAATTAAAGATGGAAATTGTAATGTATCTTCTCCATATAATATAACATTTCCTACAGACATTTCTTTATATATATGTTTAATTTTTTATTTCAAAAATTATCTTTTACATGCAAAACCTTCTTTACAATACCACTTATTTATACCTATTAATTCACAGAAAAGGTGTATAGATACACCTGTTAAAAATAAAAGTATACCCATTTGATAAAAATTATCCCTAGAAGACATTATAGGTAATCTTCTTTTTAATTTCGGGGAAAGTACTGCAAAATCTAATACACAGGCTATTACATTACCAAATAAAACTGTTAAAACTCCTAGACATATAGCTTCGTATATTAACTGAGACGTATCTTTCATATCTTTACTTATTATATAAAAATATAATAAATTATATTAATATATAATAACTATGTCCAAGGAAATCACAATACAACTATTAAAATTACACATTAATAGAATAACAGATGATAAATTAAAGAGAAAATTTTTATTAAATTGTATAGAAAAACACGGTTTAATAAAAAAGGAGGAAGAAGATAACCCTTTGCAGGAAAGATTTGAAGATTTTTGTAGAGTATGCAAAAGTAACTCTAAAGTTATTAAAAATAACACAGAGGTGTGTGAAATATGTGGAACGGTGTTAGATGAATCTATAAACCCTTACAAAACCTTTAAGCAAAATTTAAATATTGGAAAACTGGGGAGTTTTATATCACCAGATGGTACAAATAGGGATTTATCACGTGTAAATACATGGGTTAATACAAGTTCGGAAGAAAAAAAAATGCAGCAAGATTTAACATACATTTTAAATAAAATAGATTCATTGGAATCTGAATATATGTACAATCCTGAAATTTTTGATAAGATAAGACAGGAAATTATAGAAATGTGGTTTCATTTGATATTAAAAACGGATGATATAAGAGGTAATCAAAAAAAATCTCTAGCGGCACTTATAATTTATAGTGTAATAATATACAATGGTCTAAAAATTACAATTCAAAGATTGTCTAGAAAATTTGAGGTGGACGTCGGCAGTATATCATCTGTACTCCCTAAACTAAAAAAAATAATGTCTGATAATGAAAAATATATACAATATGTAAATATTAGGTTAAAAAGTGATATAGATTTAAAATTGACCCCATTTTTAATAAGAGAATTAGACCTTGTTAAAAGATCTATAAGAAATGCTGGCATGCCTCCCCCAGGGGATAATGGTATATATGGAATTATATATGCTATTTCTAAAAAAGCTTCTAAAAAAGATCCTTTTTATAATAATTACAATTTACCATATCTTTACAATAAAACAGGTGTAAGTACAACTACGATAAGCAGGGAATCTAAAAAATATGAAAAATTTATTAAATAATGTAAATTCTTTTAAAAATCTTTTCAGCTATGAAATTATAATTTGAGACCGTAGTTGAATAATCGTATATAGATAGAAACATTTTGTCAAAAAGAATTAATTGTTGTTCTGTAAGGATATTTTTTGTAAATTTATGATCAATGCGGGTTAAGTTATAAATCTCATATGATGAAATATTATTAATAGAATAAAATTCAGGTTCTTTGATTATTTCTTTTTTAAATTCATCGATTATATTCAAGCAACGTTCTTCTTCAATCTCCTTTATAGTTTCTGTATCATACTCTGCATACTCATCTACAATTTCTTCGTCAAATACAAGGGGTTCCATAAATGTACAGGATGTAATGTATTACGATGTAGTTTGATTTATTATATTCTATACATTTATATCATTTTATTTTAGTAATTATAATTTTTAGTAATAATTTTGTCCAACAAGTTTGAGACCCATGTTCATAAGATTTTTTGTTGACTTTTTATCTGATCTTCTATGTCTGACATCAGATGGTAACCTAGAAGGAGATTCTCTAGATTTCTTTTTTGTTTCCCTGCTAAAAAATTTCCAGAGGAAAATAACAAAAAAAGTTAATAAAGTTACACTAACTCCTAGTTTTATCAATATTAAAAACAATTCTACGTTTTTTCTCATAGTATAATTTATAATTACAATATATTTTTTTTATATGAGTAATTTATTCGTTGTCCGTTTACATTTATAATTTCTAAAGTAAAATTTTCAGATATATTATACAATAAATTGACATCTGGTATGATAACGCGATCTTTTATTTTAATAAACACACCTTCATTATTGCTTATAAGAAATTTACCAGGTAAAAGTTCTATCTGTACGTCTTTTAAAGTACAATAATCATCTAATAAGACTTTTTTAGATTCATTTGAATTAAAGTCGTAATTACTCCGTTTTTCAAACTCCTTTTTATTCTTAAACATCTCATTTCTACGCACGTATGTAAAAAATTCCACTATAAATACAATTAAAAGAATATAAAAAAAAATCCAAAATGATAATGATATCTCAAACATACCCGATTACAATACTAAAAAATAATTTAAATTAACATTTTTACGCTTAATTGACTTAAAGAGATTATACATACTATATTATCTAAAAGATGTCCCACACGATTGTACTCCCCAGTGAATTTGATGATGCTTCTATTAAGTTTCTTGCGCCTAGGCAAAATAAGCTAGGCGGACAAAGCGTTCTTATTAATTATGAAACAGACCAGAATAGTGGGGCGTTTATTCTTCAAACATCTCGTGTTCGTATTCCTTTTGGAATTGATCAATCTAAGCCTCAAAACGGAGAAGCGGTTAAGTATCACATTTCAATCGCTCTAGCAAATGATGAGACTCAGAATCCTCAGCTTCGCCAATTTACTGAGAATATTCGCGCTCTTGATAACAGGGCAAAGACCCACGCCATGGAAGAATCAGCTTGGTTTGGAAAGAAGCTAAGCCAAGAGCTAGTAAATGAATTTTATAAGTCTGCTGAAAAGTTCCCTAAGGACAAGGACTCAAAGTGGCCATCTAATCTAAAGGTAAAGCTCCCATTCTCAAACGGAGTTCCTCAGTTTGCAGTTTATGATGAGAATAAGAATCCTGTTAATGTTGTAGACGAGGATGGAAATATCGATCTAAGTTCTATCCCAAGGGGTTCGGAGGCTGTTTGTCTTATCCAGTCCACGGGTGTTTGGTTTGTTGGCAAGACTCAGTTTGGTGTAGGGTTTAAGCTTCTACAGGCAAAGATTTTTAAGAGTAATAAGCTTTCTGGATATTCTATCGTAGATTCCGAAGAAGAAGAAGATGTTGAGAGCGAGGAGAACCAGGAGTAATTATACACTAGATAAAAATAAATAACTAAAAATAAATAACTAAAAAATAGAACACCTAATTAAAAAAGCCTAAACAGTTAAATAAAAATTTTAACCCTAAAAAGTTTAATTAATACATTCCTCTATAGCTCAGCTGGTTAGAGCGCGCGGCTGTTAACCGCGAGGTCTTCGGTTCGAACCCGAATAGAGGAGTATATTGATTTAAGAATAATATACCTTTTTAATAGAATGTTTCATTATAAAATTAGTACAATGTTGACACGGTTTTGAATTTACACATTCCCCCTGTGAATTAACCCTAATTATAACAAGTTCACAACGTTTCAAATCCTCGACCTTTATTTTTTTAAGTCCGTCTAGGATGGCACTAACTTCTGCATGCAATGAACGTTTCTTATTAGAATTAGTGTTATAATATGTGTTATACCCACGTCCTATAATTTTCCCCCTATGTATTAAAACCGCACCATGATTAAAATTCATCTCTGACTTCAAAGCCTGATTGTATGCCTCCTGAAAAAACAGTCGCTTCATAGCGTATTATACAATAATATAAAATTGTGTTTTAAGTTGATTATTTTTTAGAAATATTTAACTTTATTTTACTATACCATATGCTCTAGATATATCATATGATGCACACTCCCTGGCACCAAAAAATGATTTCCCTCTCCTCTTATCAATGTATAAATATAAACAATACAATAAAATAGCAAAAAATAAAAAAAATCCGATATTTTTAAGACAAAATAGAGATTTTTTACTAGATTTTGTCGGAGATGACGATTTAACGGGTGACTTTGGTAACTCGTATTCGAGATTTTCAGGACGTACTGCTCGATCAAGTAGTTTAGGATTTTTTAAGATCGTGGGTTTTATATCTTTTGTTTTAATCACTGCATCTACCTGAGGATTGTCATCACTTAATTCTAATGGATTGGTATCAACTGATATATTTACAGGTGTATTTTCACTGATTTTATCTAACTCTTCAATTGGGTTATTATCAGCATCTTTATATATTGGAAAATTTTTTGCATAACTAACCCCTTTATTTTTTCTTAAAGAACTATACATTATATATTATACAATACATATTATTTTTTTTGTTTATGTAAATAAAATAATACGGTGAATATTAATATTATAGTTATGAGATCTGATAATACCCTGCCTAAATTTATCGTTTTAGTCTCTGATATTTCTACTTTAAAGTTTTTCAATTTTTCTTTTGGATCTATTATTGAAAATATTATTGGATTAACTATTTCATAAATTAAAGTAGCAATGTAAGTATGAACAAGAACTGTTATTACCCTAGCCGATGAAAAATTATCTGTTATAAAATGTCTAAATTCGCTATTCATTTCTTATATAATATAAATATTTTTATTAATTATAATTAGTATGTTTATTATTTTTCATTTTGGTAAAAAACAATTTCTTTATAATCCTAGAAACCCGAAAAAGTCTTTCGATGTATATATAGATAAGAATCCAAAAGATACTATATCTATAAAATACAAAACATATGAAGATACAAAAAAAACAATACGTAAACTAGAAAGACTATATAAATCTGGGAAATACAATCATAAAAGAATTAAACAGGTTGCAATGATTCTTATGGTAAGACTTAGAGTTATTAAAAAAAATAAAAAAAGACATTACAATCTAGCAAAAAAATACCATGATTTTTTAGGAAAAAGAACTAAAGCTAAATCTAATAAAAGGAAAAAGATGATATTCTATTTATAAGTGTAACAAAAATATATAAAACCAGATATTAATATCATATCCATAATATGTATATAAGGTGTATAAAACCATAAATTCACGTGGTATAACTTGGGAATATTCATCATGGTTGACATTCTTATGTTATACATTTATAATAACTTTAAGTTATTGAAATATCTGTACGGTGTGGGATTCGAACCCACGAGGCCGAAGCCAGCAGATCTTAAGTCTGCCCCCTTAAACCACTCGGGCAACCGTACAGGTATTTCAAGTACATATTATATTATCAAACATTTCTTTAAGCGTGTTTATAGAACACTATTATATTATAAATAGTTCTGTTAAATTTTGTTATATTATGAAATCTATGATACCAAAATAGATTATTTAACGAGTTAATATCAAAATTTATAGGAACTTTTAATACTACAAAATTTGTAAAATTATACATTTCGTTGATTATTTTTTGTACATCAAAATTGTCAAGAAATAGTTTTATATTTTTTTTATTTTTATAATCGTTTCCACCCCATGGTGGATCTATAAAAATAACATTTTGTTTAATTAAAAATTTAACATGATTATAATTAGCGTTATAACATTGGCAGTTTGAATGTTCTTTTGTGTTTAATTTAAGAATATTATATATGTCATTTTCCTTTTCTACACATATTACCTTATAAAAATCTTTACAAAACATTATAGAATTACCCCCTATACAAGCAGTAGCATCTGTTATTGTACATGACTTTTTCGCCCACTCGGCGTCGATATAACTTAATATAATCTTGTTTATTTGTTCTGCTTGAGTTTTTGTAGTATAAACATTTAAATATTTTAAAGGGATGTTCATTAATTAAATTATATAATATCATTTTATATACATTACAAATAAATATTACATTAATTTTTAATCATAGAATCTATTATAGCTATAGTATCTGTATCTTTTATAATTTTTATACAATCAAACCCGGATTTAAATTTATTAATTGGAAAATGAAAATCCTCTAATTTATAATAAGAATACATTATAATCAAATAAGATTCTATACATCCTTTCATTTTTAACGTTTTCCATATGTTATATAATATAATATAATCTATATTATTCATTTTATAGTCTTCTAACCCATAAACATTATAATATACTTTAAAACACCTCTTTAATTGCTTACAGTATTTATCTATAACCTTCTCTAAGTCTATATTTTCTTCGTGCGATATCTCGATTATTATATTTTGAACTACCTCGTCCATTATAGATTTAAGAAAATAATATATATTATTTAATAAACCATGAAAAGAAAATTAGGTCACGAACCCGATGAAGATATTTTTAATATATTTTGTTATGATCTAAAAACATTAGACTCGTTAATTAACATGATAAACGATTATGATAAAAAAAAATTACCTCCAAAACGTCAAAGAAGATATTATCCATCAAAAATGGATTTATTACCTGATATACTCTCAGACTTAGAAGAACTTAATAAAATGACCGGATTAAAAAAATTCAAAATTCAATTGTTAGAGCAAATACTTTTTTTTATACAAGATATAGATGAAAAAATAATGTTACATACTGTTTTAGAAGGTCCCCCGGGAACTGGTAAAACAACAGTGGCTGGAATTTTATCTAAAATTTATGCAAAGATAGGTATTTTTAAAAAGGTTAAATTTAATGTTTTAAAAAGATCTGATTTAATATCTGAATATCTCGGTGGTACAACTATTAAAACAACAAAAGCCCTTGACCGATGTAAAAAAGGAGTTGTTTTAATAGATGAAGCGTATTCTATTGGCAGTACATCTGGTGAAGACATATATGCAAAAGAATGTGTCGATACAATAAATCAGTATTTAACAGAAAATTATGATAAAATTGTGTGTATAATTGCAGGTTATAAACAGGAACTCGATAGATGTTTTTTTAGTATAAATCCTGGTCTTCGAAGACGGTTTCCATGGACTTTTACCATAGATAATTATTCTTCAAATGAACTAGCGGAAATTTTTTATAAGATAGTGAAAGAAAAAGAATGGGAAACTACATGTAAAGAATCTGATATAATAGATATTATAAATAAAAAACACAATTTATTCACAGGTAACGGAGGAGATATAACGAGTATAGTAGAAAAAAGTATGATAAATAACTGTAGAAAAAATTTCGGTAAAGAACAGAAATATACAATAGAACTAGACGATTTTATACATGCCATGAATATATTCGAGGATAATAAGAAAGGTAAGTTAAACAACGTTCCTTATGGGATGTATAATTAATTTTCGTTAAACCGTCTAATATTATAATATATCATAATAGATATAGATGATATCTTATAAAAATATAGACATGCTTCAATTAACAATAGACGATGAAAAAAAATTATTAAACAAAGACATTCTTGCAGAAATAAAAAGCCCCATTATGTTATTTTCTTTAAGCGAAGATGAGGATTTTTTACATTTCTCTGTTAACAGGGACGCAGAAAATCATTGTGTTTTTCTTAATTTAAGTAGATACATTGAAAGATTATATAATTTTAAAAACATAGAATCTAAGTTAAACACAAACGATTCTATTTTAATTTATGCGGGAAAAGACATTATTTATCAAATTTTTGATTCTGATAGTAAAAATACAACAAAAGAAAAAATAAAATATGGAGGTAAAGCAATTTTTTCTTTTATAACAATTGATGGAAGACATGAACTTGTTCAGCTTTTAATGATAAAATAAATACATGTTCGTTTACATTACTAATAAAAAAATAATAACATGTATTAATTGATGAGTTCTCCTCTTAGTGTATACAATCCTGTAAAAATACAAGACGGTGTATTTTATTCCAAAATAATACTAAATGACGAAGATATCATAATTCAAGTAAAAAAAAATAAAGTATTACTGGACAAAACTAATAACAAAGCTCTTCTAGATCTTGACTCCAAAACAAGAAAAGACATAGCCTGGATAGGAGAGGAAGTTATTAAACAAACTTCAAAAAACAGTGAATCCTGGTTTGGAAAAAACATTTCGCTTGATGATTGTAAGACTTTATATAGAGATTGTATCGATGATAAAAAATTAAAATGTTTTTATGATGAAAACTCTAATTTTTATGAGAATAAAAACGATTCTATAGAACATTCAAACTTATCAGATGAAATGTTAGGTATAGCTATTATAAAATGCTGTGTTATAATATTTACAAAAACTGCATTTTATGTAAGATGGGAAATATCTCAATTTAAAATAAAAACCCTCGAAGAAAAATTAAATTTAAATGAATATTCAATAAGAGATCTTGAAGAACATAATGTATCTATAGATGATTTTAATATAGAAAATAGATTAAAAAATAAACTTATAGATATATCTTTATTTTGACTTAATTTATTTAAAAACATAATGTATATATAATTATAAAATGATAATCTCCATTGAGGGCAATATTGGCTCAGGGAAATCAACATTTTTTAATTATTGTCGCGCACAATTGTATGATAGAACTGACATTATTTTCGTCGAAGAACCAGTCGATGTATGGGAATCTATAAAGGATAGTAATGGAATTGATTTATTGCAGCAGTTTTATAACCACCCTTATGATTATGCATTTTGTTTTCAAATGACTGCATACATCTCTCGTCTGGCTAGACTTAAGGCTGCTATAAAAAGAGCCGAAGAAATAGGAGCCTCTGCTATAATCACTGAAAGATGTGTTTATACGGATTATAATGTTTTTACAAAAATGTTGCATAGGGCTTGTAAAATTAATGACATCGAGCTTACATGTTATAAAATGTGGTTCGATAATTTCATGGAAGATATTCCAATACCTAAATTCATCTATCTAAAAACCTCCGCTGAAAACTGCCTAGCTAGAGTAATGGAACGTAATCGACCTAGCGAGACTGGTATCTCTTTAGAATACCTTATGGAGTGCGAACATTATCACGATGAGTGGCTAATTCCAGGTCTACTTGGAAATGTTACTGTTTTTGACGGAAATCAATCAACTGAATATCATAATACTTATCTAAATACCATTAAAAAAATGATACATAATCCACAAGAACGTTCTCATAAAAGAAAGGTAATGTGTGTTGAACAGGCTTTCAATTCTATAACATTTTAAATAATACAATTTAAAGAATGTGTTAATTAATAGGTAAATGGAGCAATTAATCCAAAATGTACTCGATTGTATAAAAAAAGTAAAAGATGAACTAGGTGACTTTTATAAAGAAAATATATATCAAAATGCTCTAAGAATAGAATTAGAAAGAATGGGTTATTACTGCGGAACTGAAGTTATTATTCCCATACATTATAAAGGTATATACATCGGTTTTGAAAGAGCTGACATAGTTATATATCAGTGTATTGCTCCATATAATATTAAACTTATAATTGAACTTAAGTCTCAAAACACAAAATTATCGAATAAAGAAACTGTTCAACTTAAAAAATACCTTAAGAATGTAAATTGTGAGAAAGGAATTTTGGTTAATTTTTATGAAACTCCGGAGATATTATGTATGACTGAAGAATCTACTGAAAAGATTTCTTATGACACACTTCACTAATATAATTTGTATTGAATTTAATAGTTTTTCCATATTTCACTAACTCAACTGAAAATACATTAGTATTATCACTTGGTATAGTTAAATTCTTTTTAAATTTATGATTGTACAGTGTGTATATATTTTTTAAAGACATATTATTCATCAGATTTATCCAGGTATTAACTGGATTAGATTGTTTACGTAATTTAAGAATACTAATCATAGACTGAAACAATTCGTTCTGTTTTTTTGGATTAGGACCTCTGAATTCGTGGGTATATTTTAATATATTTTCAACCATTTTAGATTGAGAAGTATTTATTATTTTATTAACTTTTATTATGTATGCACCTTCTAATGTAAAAACAATGTGAATTAAATTATCCTTTCTTGCAAAGGCTATACACTGATAGATGTCCTCTCCCGATGGCCATCCATATACAGTATTTGCGTCTATATAGCATTTTTTAGGGTGTGTATGAAAGTTAATAATTCCATATGGAGTTGCAACAGAATCTTCATTACCTCTATTAATTTTATATTCTGTACTTTTTTTATTACATACGTCTTTTTTACATGTTTCTTCATCTTTGAATAATATTTTGCCAGCTATTTCAATTTTATCTTTATCAAGAGATTCTCTAATTTTCCTAATAAAGTCACTAGATAAAACCCAGTTTACAGTTTTTTCACTTCTTTTACAAGGCATAATTATAATTAGTGTATATTTAATTTTAGTGTTTAATTTTGATATTTAAAATAGAATATCTACTGTAAATAGTATGTCTGAAACATTAAATGTTAATGTAATTGTTGCAGCTAAAGATGAATATACTAAACAGTTAATAACACTTCTTCAACCAGAAATTTATGATTTACTTAGAAATGTATTTATAAATTCTCAAAAGAATAATTTACGAAGAAAACTTTCATATTCTAATTACCAAAAAGAACTCAAACAAGTTCCTCGTTGGTCTAGCTATACATTAGAAGAGTATCTACAAAAAATAAATAATAGGTATCCATATCTAATGGATCTAATAACTGCTATATTTGTAAGTCATGTTAAAATATTGGCATGTGTTAGAATAAAAGCTGATGATAAACCTATAAAAATAAAAGTTCCAAATCTTAATAACTTCTTGCATAAAATAATAATAAATGCTTCAGAGCAGGTTTATTATTGTCCAGATATAATAAACAATGATAAAGAAAAATTATTTAATATAATAAACACATCTATTACAGACTCTATAACAAATCAGGTTCCATTAGAATACATCCTAAATGAGTATTTATCTGGCGCATTTGACGAGGAAGAAAGTCAAATTGAAAAATCTTTTGAAAATTTAAATGACGGAGACAATCTATTTAATCCAGCTTTAGACGATGACTTAGAATCTAATTACGAAAACGAATTAAAGAAAAATATACCAATTGGAGAAATATCTAAATTAGTTCATTCACCAGTTACAGAACAAAATGAAAATGAAAATGAAATTGTAAATGAAAGTATAAATGAAAATGTAAATGTAAATGAAAATGTAAATGAAA
>CEWG01045890.1_pt1 | contig 18096 bp, 29 predicted proteins | sample 361411 | NCBI WGS metagenome assembly CEWG01 (sample SAMEA2622173, study PRJEB7988) | marine metagenome | biome: marine biome (ENVO:00000447); feature: surface water layer (ENVO:00002042); material: "saline water (ENVO:00002010), including plankton (ENVO:xxxxxxxx)" | depth 5 m | reverse complement strand
GTTGATGCAAAAGGATATGATCATGTGAATATACAGACAGGTCGTAAGTTGGATGCAAAATGTTTTACAAAAGGCGGACTTACATTTGCGCCAAGTGTTATGTTAGGCGCAGGTAGACGGATCATAGAACAAGAAGTGCATGATCATGCAGAAACTATTGATTATATTGCATGTGATGTTGTAGAATTTCCTAAGGTGCGTATACGTTTTGTCACAGGCACAGACCTTGTTAAAAACTATCCAGGCAAATACTGCAAAGTGCCGTTCTCTCAGCGTGAAAAGTTCTTTACAGACTAAGTGTTGCATGTTTGCAACAATCGTAACTTTGTGATTCACTTTTAACTTTTAGTGTGTATTATTGCATAAATAAAAATGTGGGCAGGAAACACGTTCCTAACCCACTTTTTTTATACACATTAAAAGGAATAATAATAATGCGTAAAGTATTTAGTATTTTGGCAGCAACGTTGTTTGCAGGAACAGCATTTGCCGAAGCACCAGGGATGGTAACATCACCTTTGACAGGTGAAGTGGAAATAAAAATCACACAAGACGCTAACGATAATTGGGGCGGAGCTATGGGCTTAGACTTAGGTATCGATGCGGCAGGTATGGCAGCAGTAGACCTTGACTTTAGTGCAGTTGACGGCGGTGCAGTTACTCTTGATAACTGGACAGTAGGAACTGAAGTAAACTCAATTGGTATTGCAATAGGTGACGACAATGGCGTTATGCCAGATGCAGAAGGTAATCATACCTTGGCAGCACCAGCCATGACTGAATCAGTATCTGTTACAGCAGGAGCAGCAAGTGTTGCAATGGGTTGGACAGACTGGACAACTGATGTTACAGATATCAGTAATATCCAAGGTTCTTATACAATGGACATGAGTGCGTTTGAATTGACAGCGGCAGGCGACTACAACATGGACACAGAAAACACAATTTTAGGTGCAGGTATAAGCAATTTTGGTTTAGGTGGAGCATCACTAGGCGGTGCTATGTCTTACGATATGGATGCTGAAAAATTTGCATACGAAGGCACAGCAGGCATTTCAGGTGTTACAGCATATATGAACGGTGACCAAGATGACGCCCTACAAAACATTGGTGGTGAATACACTTATATGTTAGGTGGAGCAGAACTAGAAGCCGGTGCAAACTATAACATCGATTCAGAAGACCTAACTCCAACAGTATCAATTGGCTTTAGTTTCTAAACTAGTTAAATTGAGCAGAATAAGCACCTTCGGGTGCTTTTTTTGTGGCTAAATAATATGGGCATATAAAGAGAGGGCGAATAATGCAACAGAATGAGTATGATGTTGTCGTGGTCAAAGTAGTTGATGGCGATACAGTTGATGTAGATATAAACTTAGGATTTGGAGTTTGGCTACATGATGAGCGTGTTAGGATTATGGGAATAGATACACCAGAATCACGCACAAGAGATAAAGTAGAAGACTTGTTTGGCGAAGCAGCCAAAGCACGTCTAAAAGAACTAATGGAAGATGGCGGCAAATTGATTACTACAGAAGATCGCAAAGGCGAGGACATGAAGGGTAAGTTTGGACGCATATTAGGAGACTTTTATGTTGAACGCTATGAAGGACAAAAAGAGCGTGTAACGGACATAATGGTTGAAGAAGGCCATGCTGTAGCATATTTTGGCGGAAGCAAAGAAGAAATACAAATGAAGCATATGGCCAATAGAGAAAAGTTATTACGTGAAGGAGTGGTAAGTAAAGACGTATACGATAAACTTATGGAAGAAAAGTAATGTCCTTCAATACCCGTCCAAGCACAATAGCTGAAATAAACAGTTGGGTAAACAAACGCAAAACTAATGCATTATATCAATTAAAGAAAACACCTAAAGACGATCCTTTGTATGATTATCTTATTGAACGTATTGCATACTATGATAGATTTGTAGCAGCTCGCACCAGTATGATTGGCAAAAAATTACCAAAAAATCCTAGGGATGCTTGGAAGGATAAAAAAGGTTGACATCATTATAACTCCTGCTATACTGTAACAGTAATAACAACACAGGAGTTTATTATGAGTATGCATCTTGTAGGTCCTTATATGACCACAACTAATTACAAGAAACGCAAACAGAAAGGTCTTACCAAGAGAGATCGTCAAGCACAAATCGAACACGAGAAATGGTTACAATCAATGGGTGTAGGCAAATCGCCGAAGCAAGATTATCGTGCTCCTATGCCAGATTATTCGTCTCCATCAGGTAACAAGATTCCTACTAGTGATCGTATTGACGGACACGCACCACAACGAGAACGCAATGTGTATTCAGGCGAACGCACATTATTAGGTGTTGCTACAATGCACAAGAGCAACATGGTTCCAGTATTCGCAGATAAGAAAGAAGATGCAAAAGACATCGCCGCAATGCGTAGAGGTTAAAAGGCAAACACATGAAAAATATTATAGCACTAACATGCCTGTTGATTTCAGCAGGTGCAGGTCAAGCAATGGCATTGTTCGAAGCAACAACGTATCCACAACATCATTGTTTGGCACTAAACATTTATTTTGAAACACGTAGTAGTAATGTAGCTGATAAAGCAGCCGTTGCAGATGTAGTTTTGAATAGAGTAAATGATAGTCGCTTTCCAAATACAATTTGTGAAGTTGTATATGAAGGCAAGCAAAAGCCAAGTTGGAAAGATCCAAACAAAATGGTTATGATCCGTAATGCATGTCAATTCAGTTGGTATTGTGACGGAAAGCCAGATATTCCAAATGACACAGACGCATGGGTAGAAGCACAAATGATTGCTTGGAACCTTATGGAGTTTGAAAAATTTAGAGGCATTACAGAAGGTGCCACGCACTATCACGCTACATATGTTAGGCCAAGCTGGGCTAAGACACTACAATTAGTAGGTAGGATAGGTGCGCATATATTCTACCGTTGGGAATAGGTTAAATATTATACTATGATATTAGGAATACTCGTTATGATAACGGCGCTTACCATAAGTGCCGTTGCAATATATTACTCTGTAAGTGGCTTGGTTGCAATATTTGCGGCTGCCGCTATCCCAATTATTATAATGGGCGGAGCATTAGAAATTGGTAAACTTGTAACCGCAGTTTGGTTACATTGGTATTGGCGTAAGGCAGCATTATGGCTTAGAGCATATCTAAGTATTGCTGTGGTTGTGCTAATGTTTATAACCAGTATGGGTATCTTTGGATTCCTTTCAAAAGCACATATTGAACAAACCAGTGCTGCCGAAGAAGGCATAGCCCAAATTGCACGTATTGACGAAGAAGTTTTACGACAAGAAGATCTAATTGCACGAGCTGAAATAAGAATAGAAGAAGCTGAAGCAAGTGTAGGTCAAGGCAATGATGCAATCCAAATACAAATTGATAAAGAACAAACTCGTATCGACACAGCATACGATAGAATACAACCTGCTATAGATGAGCAGAATGCAATCATAAAAACACAACTTGATAGTTTAGAAGATAGAGTTGCAGTATATGAAGAAGAAATAAAAAGTTTAGACGAGGACCTACAGCGTCTTAATAATGTTGTAGATAGTTATAGACAAGAATTAGAAGGCACAACTGTTGCTAGTATTGAAGAACAAGTTAGACCTTACAACGAACAAATTGCACAATTAGATAGTGACTTAGAACGTATCAATACACAGGCAAACGAATATGAGTCACGTATTTCTAATTTAGAAATAGACACCAGTGCAATCGAAACACTCAAAACACGTATTGCCGCTATTGAAGAAGCTATTGTTGTGACAACAAACAAATTGCAAAGCACAGAACGTGCTAAGATACAAGAAGGACAAGCAGTCATTGGCGTTACAAGTGATGGCTTGTTTGGTGGCAATACACGTAGAGCATTAGCAACATGGGTAGAAGCACAGCAAGAACGTATTGCACAACTTCAAGCACAAGAAACAGATTTAAGAACACAAGCACAAGTGACACTTGATGCTGAAAGAACACGATTGACAGATCTTGTAAAAGATTTGCGTGGACCACAGACCGAGACAATATTACAACGCAAGCAAGGCTTATTGGATGCTATTGATCAAGTAAGAAAAAATAGTATAGATGAAGCCAAGATTGCAAAAACTCAAATACAGTCAAAGATTGATACAGTCTTGAACACAGATATTCCTGCTAATAGGAGCGCAAGGCAATCTGCACAGGAAGCAATTACTGCCTTGCGTCAAGCAGACGATCCACGTATCAATGCCGCAAGACAAAGTATAAAAGATTTACGAGCAGGCGCAGACGCACAAATTGCTGCCAGCAATAATCTTATACAAAGATTGCGTGATAGTTTGACTGTAGGAAAGGATGCTGATGTTGAAGCTATAATTGATGATCAGCAACAAAGAATACTAAATGCAAATAATACCATTGACAATCTGACAGATGAAAAGTATAGTTTGCAAGCAGAGTATAGAAAACTAGAAGCAGAAGTAGGACCAATTAAATATCTTGCAGAATTTGTTTACGGAGAAACAAACCAAGATATACTAGAGGAAGCAGTAAGATGGGTAATAATTATCATAATCTTTGTGTTCGATCCACTAGCGGTTCTCCTGCTCATTGCGAGCCAAGCCACATTCGAGATGCGCAGACGGGAGCATCATCGGCTAGGCTCTGAGGAGATAATAGATGACAATGAAAGCAATGATATACAGCATGTTGAAGATGCACAATCCGGAGGTCTCGAAGAAGGACCTAATGAAGTTGAATCCACCGAAGAAGATAGAAACGAAGAAGAGCTCAGCAAAGATGCCATCTTGCGTGACTATGTTGGAACCAGCGATAATGGAGGAAGTGCTGCCGAAGGACTTACCCCAGAGCAGGAAGAAAGGGCTTTAGAACTAGACGAGCTTGAAAAGCTAGAAGGTTGGACAGAAGCCAAACGCAAATGGAAAGACAAGAATCCAGATCTAAATATCAAACCATTCAAAGAACGCTATATACACGGAGAGATTGAAAGACTTCCTTGGGAAGGTTACATTCAAAACTCTGAACAAAATAGAGAAAGTCTTTGGAACAAGTTGAGGACAGATGACGATTAATGTTATTACTCCGCCTGATGTTTTGCACAATAAGGCAACAAGTATACTAGCAATCCAGCCAAGTGAAGATACAAGATTAAAACTACAAAACGCTATAGGCGATGTAGAAATACCTTTGAACTTTTATCTTTATGATGCTTCAATTACTGGAAGCAATATTGCATGGCTGTTAAATGTTGCTAGATTTGCTGACTATGTTGTTGTAGATTTAGATATAATGACACAAGAAGAAAGACGCTTTGCAAGCTATTTAATTAGTTTACCGCAAACTTTTTTCTTGACAAATGACGAGACTACCCCGTATAATTTAATAAGTGCTAATCGGATATATGATCTTGATTGGCTAAAGTTGAAACTAACAGAGGAATAAATGGCTAGATTTAATCATAAAAAAGATTATGAAAAAACAGGTATGCAAGTTGAAGTCAAAAATAATGACGTCAATAGAGCATTACGAAAATTAAAGAAAAAAATAGCAGAAGATGGATTGATGCAAGATTTACGTAGGCGTGAGTTTTTTGAAAGCAAAGGCACAAAAAAACGTAAAGCAAAAGAAGCAGCAATTCGCCGTTACAAAAAACAACGGGCAAAAGAACAAGATAACTGGTAGGTTAAAATGCGTCTCGAAGAAGACATAAAACTAGATTACAAAGATGTGCTTATACGTCCTAAGCGAAGCACACTTAAAAGTCGTAGCCAAGTAAGACTTGCACGTAAGTTTGAATATAGAAACTATAAGCATGATGAAAAGCCACACTACATTGGCATTCCTATTATGGCAAGCAATATGGATGGAGTTGGCACATTTGAAATGGCAGATAAACTTGCTGAAGGTGAAATGTTTACATGTCTTGTAAAAACTTACAGTGCAGAAGAACTTATTGATTATTTTCTTGGACCTTGGGAGAGAACAGAATCTGTTGCTATGAGCATTGGCACAGGTGACAGTGATTATAATAAATTATTCCAAGTTAGTAAAGAAGTAGGACATAGATTAAAATACGTGTGTATGGATATAGCAAATGGTTATAGTGATCATTTTGCTCAACATGTGCGTAAAGTTAGAAAAGAATTTCCAGACTTAGTAATCATTGCTGGAAATGTAGTTACACGAGAAATGACAGAGGAGTTGATCATTGCAGGAGCAGACATCGTCAAAGTCGGAATTGGACCAGGGTCGGTTTGCACGACTCGCATACAAACTGGGGTGGGCTATCCCCAACTTAGTGCGGTTATTGAGTGCGCCGATGCGGCGCATGGGCTTGGAGGACATATTATTGCTGACGGCGGTTGTAATAGTAGTGGTGATGTGGCAAAGGCTTTCGCAGCAGGTGCTGACTTTGTAATGCTTGGTGGTATGCTTGCCGGACATGATGAAGGCGGCGGCGAAGTTATAACCAAAAGATATTTTACAAACGAAATGAATGGTGACAGTAGAGTCATTGACGAAAAACAGTTTGTGCAGTTCTACGGTATGAGTAGTGAAAGCGCAAACGATAAGCATTTTGGTGGACTAAAAAATTATCGTTCATCAGAAGGACGCACAGTGCTTGTGCCTTATAGAGGACCTGTAGCTAAAACAGTGCAGGATATACTAGGAGGAGTGCGTAGTGCTTGCACATATGTAGGTGCAATGAAACTCAAGCAACTTAGTAAGTGTGCAACATTTATTCGTTGTTCACAAACACATAATTCGGTTTATGAAGGATCGACAATTGGTAAATAAGTATGAGTGCCGAAAGGGCTCATTAACATATCTTGCTTATAAAGGAGAAATGAAATGACAAGATTAACAACTCTAGACTTACCCACATTCGCTCGTGCCACAGTTGGCTTTGATAGAATGTTTGAAGAACTCGGAAGAGAGTTTGCAAATTCAAAAAGTTCAGGTTATCCACCTTACAACGTAGTCCAAGACAATGAAGATGAGTATACAATATCATTAGCCATTGCTGGATTTTCTATGGAGGACTTAGACATTACATTAGAAAAAAATGTATTGACTATAGAAGGCACTTCGCCAGATACACCTGACCCTTTAACTTACCTACATAGAGGTATCGGTAACAGAAACTTCCGTAGACAATTTACATTGGCTGCACATATAGAAGTTGAAGGTGCTGACCTAGAAAATGGTATGTTGCATGTTAATTTGAAAAGGAATATCCCTGAGGATCAAAAACCAAAGAAAATTAACATACGCAAAGTAGGCACAATTGAAGGCTAAGAGTCTAGGGGGGAGTAACATCCCCCCATTTTAGGAGATGATATGAGTGTAGAAACAGAAATTGTATTAGACGAAAAAGTTGATATTGAAGTTAGAGAACCTAAACAATATAAGGTTGTTTTTCTCAACGACAATTCTACTCCTATGGAGTTTGTTATAGATATACTAGTTAAGATCTTCAAACATACTGATGAAACCGCAAGGGATCTTACAATGCAAATACATAATGAAGGTAGTGGTGTTGTAGGAATATATTCATATGAGATTGCTGAACAGAAAGCAGTTGAAACAACCACTCTTGCGAGAAATCATGGATTTGCTTTGCAAATCAAAGTTGAGGAAGAATGATAGTTTTTATAATTGGTTACTTAATAATGTTTTTTAATGAGGGCTTCGTGATTATGCGTCACGTGAGCCCTTGGTTTGCTACAAAACGCAAACAGTTACATAATAAATTTGGAAGAGAAAGAGTAAAACGTATTCACGGACTTACTGATTGGACATGGATTATTTTACTTGCAATAGGAATATATTTGGATTTAGAAAACTGGAAAGTGTATGCAGTGCTTGTGTTTGCTTTTTGGATCGTAGTAGCAGTAGGAGTTTATCTTCCTATGCTATATAGAAAAATAAGAAAACAACCAACAGGATATGTAGAATGAGCAAACTCAAAGAACTTACATGGGAAAACCATCAAAAAGCAGAACGCAAAGTTATTGCAAGAAAACTGCTCAAAGGAATGGAACCAAGAGAATATCATAGATTTTTATACAACCAATATGTTCAATATGCAGCATTAGAAAGTTTTGCAAAAGATAGAGGCATACTCGAAGGTATAGAAAATATTTGTAGAGCTCCAGGCTTTAGAGCAGATATGGAAGAGCTAGAATCCGAACATGATATAGAGCGTGTTCCAGAATTACTTTGTGACGTAGTGCCTGAATATGTGCGTTATGTTAGTGGATTAGATGACGAAGGACTGTTATCACATATCTATGTAAGACACTTTGGCGAATTACATGGTGGACAAATGATTAAGAAACGTGCGCCTGGTAGTGGCACATGTTATGACTTCATTGACCCAGAAAAACTTATTAGTGATGTGCGTGAAAGATTGCACGATGGTATGGCACCAGAGGCTAACACATGTTTTGAATATGCAATGAAACTCTTTGAGGAGTTAGAGCAATGAGTGAAGTTTGGGAAACACTCATAGAAATACAAGATAGATTAATAGATGCATTTGATGCAACAGGCAATGAAATACAAGAGCCTGGTATGGATAGGTTTAATCAACCCGGTTGGATAAACAGAGTATGGAGCAGTGAAAACTATCGTAGAGCACACATAGATGTAGTTGATGCAAGAGATAGTAAAGGTTTGTGGATGATGCATTGTTGTGTATTTCCACGACTAGATAATAATGGACCTATATTCGGTTTGGATGTGATAGCTGGTAAGAAAAAGATCACAGGCTTTTTTCATGATTACAGTAGGACGATTACTGCTGACCATCCAATGATTGATGCATTTGGAGATGAGGTAGGAAAATTAGAATGGCGCAAAGAACGTGAGCTGCCTGAATGGGCACAAGCAATCTTTTCTCCGCACATGGTTGCTGCTGGTAATGTAAGCAAAACAGAAGAGCTTGATCAACTGCTAGAATTAAGTTTAGATAGTGTTGATGCTTATCTAACAGACATTGGAAATTACAACAATGAAGCAGATTCTGATGAAGTAAAAACAGCACAGAATCGTTATGCACATTATCAAAAACAAAATCCACATACGCCAAGAACAATGACTAGTTTAGGACTAGACGAAGAAGATGTGCGTGTATTTGTGCAAGAGTGTTTATTTCCTGATATAAAATAATGCCTGTATGCAAAGCATTAGAAAATCAAGTGCATGTAACAATTGATGGTTTTTACAAGCCTTGCTGTGCCTTTGCATATGAAAATAGCAGATATCCTATAACAGAATATACTCCGCAAGAATATCTTGCAAGTGATTATATAAACAAAATTAAAGATGATATGCTCACAGGTTGGCACAATGGCTGTAATTCTTGTGAAATAAATGAAAAAAATAATAATCAAAGTATGCGGCATACTGTAAATTTTATTTGCAGGAAATATGACGATATACAAATGCTTGATCTAAATCTCAATAACCAATGCAATCTCACTTGTAGAATGTGTAATAGTTTGAGCAGTAGTAAATGGGAAGAACTATTAGGTTATCAAAACAATAACTACAATGATTTTGATAGTATTGTTACACATTTGCCAAAATTAAAACATATCAAATATCAAGGTGGCGAACCTTTTATTACAAAAGAAATTCAGCAGGTGTTAGAATATATTGCTAAACATAACTGTCAATTTAGTTTCAGCACAAATTGCACATTGTTTCCGTTGAAATATATAAATTTATTGAATCAAGCATCAAGTTTGTTTGCAACGTTTAGCATAGATGGAGTAGGCGTTACAAATGATTACATAAGACATGGAAAGTATTGGAACACGATAGACGGTGTGTTTAATAAATGGATGGACTACTTTGAATATAATAAAATACGGGGTGTTCGTAATGTTAACACTGTGGTTCAAGCATATAATTTTCATGACTTAGGTAACATAGTAGAATACTTGAAGCCTCACAAAGTAAAGTGGAATGGATTATTAATTAATGATATTCCTGAATTCACTATTAATGCATTACCAGAGCAGTATATAGAACAGGTGATTAATGATGTTAACAGCACATTTCTTACTGGATATAAATTTAATCATAGTTTGTATATTAAGTTGCGTGATAAAACCTACGAACAAGACAAATTATTACAACGAAAGGTTGCAGATTACAATCCTTTACTTCACAAAGTGTTTACTGAAATAGACTAAATACATTAAGAGGAGACTAGACATGCGTTTTGTTGAGATAAAAGAAATGGATAAAAAGCCATTACTAGAATATGATGCAGCTATTAGCGATCAAGATTTAAAGGATTTGATTGTCCAGCGTTTACAAAGCGAAGAAGATAGAAACATGCTTGACAGAATATATCAAGCATTAGAAGCATCTACACTTGATGAGCGTATCAAAAATACATTAGGACAGGACGAAGATGCAGCTAGTAGGCTCCAAGTTTTTGCAGGCCTTGTAATGAATACTGAAGGCACATATGCAGAAAAACAACAATTTATTGATAATTATGCACAAGGCTATATTGATACACAAAAACTTACAACTCCTAATCAAATACATCAGTATGAAGAATGGTTAATAGGAACACCGTTTGTAGAACGTGTCTTTGACAGCTTGTATCCATACACACCACAAGGTATTGGACCTGGCGAATATGCGTTAGCAGTATTATCACCAGAGATTCAAGCCAGTGGACGTAGTGCTGAAATGGCAGGCGATTTAGTAATCAACGGAGTTATGTGCGAAGTCAAAGCAAAAGCACAAAGCGGTGGACGTTGGAACGACAATAGAAAATCTAAAATGAATATACGTGCCACAGAAGATTTGTTTAAAAAATATGGCATAGATAGATCCAAAGGTGTTAGTGGTTTGATGTGGGTAAGAGACATACGTCCAACCCTTGAACCAAAAGCCATAAAAGAAATAGTGCAGGCAGTAGTAAAAAATGCATTTGCATTTGTAAATAATAATGAATCTGCAAAATTAGTTGCTGCCCTTGAAACTGGTGCAGCAGAACAAGTGAAGCATGAATGGGGACTATTATCATATCCTAATTATCAGCGTATGAGTAAATTCGATTCAATGTTGCTTCTAAATGGTCCAAAAAGACACAGTTTGTATTTTACAGATATTGACGCTGTAAGTGGTGTTATCAAAGCCGACCAACCTTACTTATTTGGACCTGAACAACAGATTCATCCATCAATGGATTTTGTTATATAAGGAAAACCCTTGAGACACATATCAATAATATTAATAGCACTTTGGCTTTCGATGAAGCCCATGCACGCCGGAGCGGATCTGGTGCATAAATTTAAATCTCCAGCATTTACTGGACAAGGATATAGTGGGCATATGTTGAGTTTAGAACAACTAACCTACAATAGAAAAAAAGATATAGAAGATGAAGCAGAACGTGAAGCTAATCGTATAGAACGTGAATTAGAAGCAACAACACTAAACAAGTTTATCCGAAATTTAGAATCACGCATATATGCTACATTGTCTAAACAATTAGTAGATAATATGTTTGCACAATGTGGCGAAGACGATCAACCAGTTTGTAGCAATTCAGGAACCACAGAAGTAGAAGGTGCTGAAATTGCTTGGAGCAAAGATGAAACAACAGGAAGCATTACTCTTATTATCGATGGTCCAGATGGTTACACAGAAATAGTTATACCAGGTGCAGGAGAATTCAACTTTTGAAGTATATAGTATTACTAGCTGTATTTTTATTATCAGGATGTGCAAGTAAAGGAAACTTACCGTCTACGTTTCAAGATGGGCCAAAAGCACAAATTAATCCTATGGTGCAAGAACTAAATGATATTCCTCCACTAGATGGTCCTATTATTACTATAGGTGTGTATGAATTTACTGACAAAACCGGACAACGTAAGCCAGCAGAGAATATTGCAAACCTAAGCAGTGCAGTGACACAAGGAGCAGAGGCTTGGGTAATTGATGCACTATTACAAGCAGGTAATGGAAAATGGTTTGAAGTTGTAGAACGCAGTGGAATGGATCATGTTATAAGAGAGCGTCAACTTATTAGAAACACTAGAGATAACTATGAAAAAGAAAATCCAACACCTTTGACTGCCATGAAATTTGCAGGCTTGTTGTTAGAAGGTGGTGTTATTGGTTATGATAGTAATATTGAAACAGGCGGTAATGGAGCAATGTATTTAGGTGTTGGCACAGCAGCTGAATATAGAGTAGATACTGTTACTGTGTCAATGAGGCTCGTAAGCGTAAGCACAGGGCGTGTGCTAGTAAGTGTAGCAGCACAAAAGTCTATTGCAAGTTATAGACAAAATGCTAGTGTGTTTAAGTTTTTTGATTTAGGAACAGAAGCACTTGAAGTAGAGACAGGTTACAGTGTCAATGAAGCTACTAACTATGCAGTTAGGGCTGCAATCGAACAGGCTGTAATAGAAGTTATATACCAAGGTGCAGAACTGAAACTTTGGAAGTTCAGAGACAATACTTCCGCATCTTAGCCAATAAAGTTTCTCTTTTTATACCTAGTTTATCCGCAGTATGAGTTCTGTTGTTATTACATTCTTTTAATGCTGCGGCAATTTTATCAATAATAAAATTATCTACTTCATCTTGTAGACATTTTTGTTCATCTTCAGTATATTCTATTGGTCCCCAGGTATCTTCAAATAATTCCCAAAAAGCCTGTTGTTCGTCACGTATTTTCTTGCTCTCTACAAGTGCGTTCATTAATATCCTCAATTCCATTAAATGCTCACTTAACTGTAAAAATATTTACACTAAATATATTGTATTTATAAAACCGAGAGGGCTACTATAAATACTTTTGGCGGACGCCGGAGGATACAATTTAAATGAGGGCATTTTTATACGGGCTAATCCTGTCTACGGTTCTCGCAAGCACACTTTCAGCAAACGAGATCTATATTACACAGATTGGTGATACGTTAGACTTGGATATTACCCAAGACGGATCAGGTAATGAGTTTGGTGACTCAACAACCGATATAACATTAGATGGCGATGATATGACATTTAGTATTACACAAACAGGTGATAGCAATGTTATTGATGCTGTAATTAAGGGCAATTCGTATACAGGAACATGGACCTTCACTGGTGACTCTAACACAGTTGATTTAGAGTGTGACAGCAGTGGCGGCGTAAATTGTGAAAATGTTACGTTGAATATTGCCACAGTAGGTGACACTAACAAGTATATTCTAGATATAGGACAATCAGCAGATGCAGATGGAGCTCAAGTCGATTTTACAATAGACGGTGATGGAAACATTCTTATAACTTCGATTGATGGTGAAAGTGCGGTTGTTGATGTAGATATTGATAACAGTGCAACATCAAGCTCAGCAACTACATCAGACTCTTCTTCAACATATACATCAGGTCAAGGTGGTGTTGTAGTTGAATTAGATATAGACGGAGATGGTGATAGTGCAGGTCATAGCGTAAAACTTGATATAACCGGAGGTGGTAGCAACTATAAAGTGACTCAAAGCGGCGTCGGCGATAATGCAGTAGATGGAACTTTCTCGGGTGATGGACAAGATGTGGATATTACGCAGTCTGATTAGTATACTATTATTAGTTTCAACACCAGCATTTGCAAACATTGGCGAGATAGCACAGCATAAAGGTATCAGCACAGTAGAACGTGACAAAGACAAGCTCAACGGGGAAGTTGGGCTTGGTTTGTTTATGAATGATAAAATTGCTACAGGCAAAGGACGCCTACGTATGGATTTTATAGATGATACTAGAGTAGATGTTACAGAACATAGCCGTATGGTTATAGATGAATTTATATATGATCCTAATACAAAGACAGGTGCATTAGGAATGAAAGCTACATTAGGTGCTGTGCGTTACGCTAGTGGGCAAATTGCAAAGAACAGTAGACAACGTGTAAACATAAGAACGCCAAGTGCAACAATTAATGTGCGTGGAACAGATTTTATGATGATTATAGATGAAGTAGGTGGATCTATGGTTACACTTTTACCTAGTTGTGATTCTACTGGTAAATGTATTATTGGTGAAATAGAAGTTGAATCAGATGCAGGCACTGTTATTATGAATCAAGCGTTCCAAACTACAATAGTTCCGCACAGGGGCGCAGCACCAGGTCCTGCTGTTATACTTGATTTGCCTGAGAACATGCTTACTGCAATGTTAATAATTAGAAAAGTAGATCCGTATACAGCAGAAATAGTAAAACGTTATCCAGAAACTAATTTATTAGATATTGATTTTTTAAAATTTGATGAATTGGATAAAGATCCATTAGTTGAAGGTATAAAAAATATTTGGGTAACTGATTTAGATAACATGAGCTATTTAGATACTGTTTGGATTGACGAAATGGCTAGGCAGCTTGCAGAAATACTTTCACAATGGATAGATCAATTAGATGTGCAAAATGAAGAAATTTTAGAGGTAAAGTTTTTAGGACTTGATCCAGATACAAATATATTTTATGATGAAGAATATCCAAACTTTATTGTAAGTAGAAGAGAAGGTGATCAACATTACTTTCAACTCAAACTACGACAAGGCTATGGATATAATATAGATATGGAGCAGGAGGGTTTTTATGAATACGGGTATCGTGTCGGCGTTGGCACTGGCAACAGTATTACTATTAAGCAACACGGCTTCTAGTAACGAAATATATATAAGCCAAGTTGGTAATTTATTTGATGGTGACATCACTCAAGATGGTAGCGATAATAAAATTGTTAGTTTGAATACAACAAATGGTAGTGCAACTGTTGGCGGTAACAATAAAACATTTTCTGTAAATCAAACCGGAGATAATAATAGGGCTGGATATTGGACACATGGTGGTAATCAAGTAATGAGCCTAACACAAGACGGCAACAACAATGTCAGTGCTTTAGATAATCATGGGAACAATAATAACATGAGTGTGGACATTGAAGGTGACGGCAATGTTACACACACAGAAATTGGAAATGGTGGCGATGAAAACAATGAGATTGATGTTATTATAGATGGTGATGATAATAACATCTATGCAGAAGTTGTAGACGGCGATAGCAATGAATTTGATATACAAATACATTCGCAAGATGACGGATTGGTCAGAGTAGTAGTTTCTGGAGATAATAACAAAGTCACAGCATGGCAAGGTAAGCACGAAGCAGGTAATGTAGATAATGACGAAACAGGTGACAATGATGTGTATTGGATTGTATCTGGCAACAACAATGAACTTGAAAGTTATCAAACAGATGATAACGGCAATGGCGGATTACATATAGCAAACTATATAACTGGTGATGATAACAATGTAAAACATACACAACGTGGAGGTGGTAACCACGACGGCTTTATAGAAATTGATGGCGATGGTAATGATGTAACATTACTACAAAGAGGCAATTCAGATCAACAGTATGCTGATATAGTTTTAGATGATGGACACACAGTAGATGTATTTCAACGCTATGGATCGCATACAGCAAACATAGATTTGACTAATTCAGGCGGAGCCTACACATTAGATTTAGATCAAATAAGCAGCAACGATAAAACATACACTCTTAATGGTATTTGCACAAATGGCGCAGGCTGTTCATTAAATGTGATACAGAACTAATGGAAGCGTTTTTGTTTTCCCTTGCTTTAAGCACTCACATAGGATTAGAAGCAGACTATAATAATTTACATCCGCATTTGAGATTATATGAAGATGGTGCAATAGCTGGTATCTACTACAACAGTGTTGAAAATTTTAGTCTATATGGTGGTTATAGATTTGAAAAGGATCCGTTTGGTTTGGAGGTAGCGATAGTTACTGGTTATCCGGCATTTGGTGAGGTTGCACCATATCTAAGAGGCACTATGGACATTGGCAAAAGCAGTAGAATTTTTATGGCACCAGCTTATGAAACTGATAACAACAATAATATTAACATAGGCATCGTTGGTGGTATTGAATTTATATTCTAAGATCATAAATATTATATATGGATTGGTAGTCTATATATAAATATTATATAGCAGAGGGCAACTGCTAGAATTGAGGGTGAATGATAGATCCAGTATCAGCAATAGGAATGGCTACGGCCGCTTACAGAGGGCTTAAATCAGCAATAGACACAGGAAAAGAACTGTCAGATATGGCAGGAACTTTGAACCAATGGGCAACGTCTATGAGTGATTTAGATTTTGCACATAGGCAAGCAGAAAATCCTCCTATGTTTAAAAAACTCTTTGGCGCTAGTCAAGTAGAACAAAATGCACTAGAAATTTGGGGACATAAGCAAAAAGCAAAAGAAATGCGCGACGAGCTTCAAAGTTATATTTCTCTTTTTTATGGGCCAAGTGCTTGGAAAGAAATTGTAGCAATAGAAGCAAAGATGCGTAAGGAGCGTAAAGAAGCTGTGTATGCAGCAGAAATGCGCAAGCAAGCTATGCTCGAATGGATAGTAGGTCTAGGAGCAGCAATTATTGGTGCAGGTATACTTGTCGGAGTCATATATATAGTTGGCGCGGCAAATGGCAATTGGTAGAGATAAAAAGAGCTTAGAAGTTCTTGGACCTATTGAAAAAGTAATGCGCATGCCACAACTTATGTTTGTGCCCCATGATGCAAACCTATACTCAACAATGAAAAGATTCAGAGCCGAAACACAGCGTGGCAAAAAGGAAAGAAAAGCAAAAGATTTTCAAAGACTAAATCCGCAAATCAAATGGGAATAGAATGTGGCAAAGATTTAAAAAATGGGCTAACCTAGATCATTTAGTTGACTTAGCAGTTGATGCTTTCCTTTTACTATTTGATGTAATATCTTCACCTGTATTGATTGTTATGAGAATCATTAGATGGACTGTTGGACATTTCTTTCTTGAAGGCATAAAGAAAAATATAAAAAGATTTATAATTTGGATCAAAGTCAAACCTTGGTGGTTACAAATAATAGTAATACCAATAGTCGTTGTTGCACTAGCTTATATTCTTGTATTCACTTGGATAATAGGCGAAGCATTTGGCCAATTTATTTCCGCGGAGTGGGGAGACGGCTAAATACCGTATGGACTCACAGGAACTGAAAATACAGGAACTGAAAGTTAGGATTGAAGAATTACGTATCCGCACAGGATACTACGACAAACCTACACCAAAAGTAAATATGGAATCTATGCCTCCGCTGACAGCATTAGGGCAAGCACAAATAAATGTAAATATGTCAGAGGCGGATAGATTGAAAGCTCAACTATTAGGAAAGAAATTGTAGAAAGGAAGAGGGCGTGACATTTAAAAGAGGGTTACCGATTGCAGATAAATTACCTGCAGATACAGAAATGAATGGAGAAGCAATGCCGTTGCTGTCAGTAGAAGATAACACACACATAAAAGACTTTTTAGACAAGCACGGTCATCATTTGAAACAAGAGCTAATGGAGAAAATTGCATGTGGGCACTGATTTGGTTAGCACTTTCTGGTGCGCAAAACATGGATTACTATCACATAGGTAACTATGAAGATAAGGATACATGTGTGCAAGCTATGAGCAGAGCCGCAGTATTAGTTACAGACAAAAATCAAACTGTAGAATGTATATGGATTAATGTGAATAAATGAAAAAAATATTATTCTCTCCTATTTGGAGTTTCATAGTTTTAGGTATTTTAGCATGGGTTATGTATATTAGCCCATCTTTTTTAGAAAGTCTAAAACTTAGATACTTTGATACACTTATAATAAATCAGGAGAGTGTTGAAAATAATATTTTTACTGTCAACATTGACGAACCAAGTTTAGAAAAATACGGACAATGGCCATGGCCGAGAGGTGATTATGGCAATCTAATAGAAGACCTATATGCAAGAGGTGCTGGACTTGTTGTGTTTAATGTGTTGATGAGCGAACAAGATAGACAAGGCGAAGACAACATGCTTGCCTTAACAATGTCACAGTATCCAGTAATAATCACAATGTTAGGTGCAGAGGAGAATAAGAATGAACCAATTAATCCAGGTGCTACTATCGTTAACAGCGACTACAT